>Ga0114968_10000597_pt1 | contig 26641 bp, 5 predicted proteins | sample M_130807_EF_Meta_FD_87020 | JGI IMG/M metagenome (GOLD analysis project Ga0114968, IMG submission 87020) | Freshwater microbial communities from Lake Montjoie, Canada to study carbon cycling - M_130807_EF_MetaG | ecosystem: Environmental > Aquatic > Freshwater > Lake | place: Lake Montjoie... | reverse complement strand
TCCAATGATAATACAGGTAAGGTATCTATGTCGACATAGTATCCGCCAAATGTATACAAATATAGGTAGCGCAGGAGATCCGATTTATACTGTACTCGTGTCAAAGATGTGTAGAGGGATATGTATTTAGGAAAGTAGTCGGCAAGAAACTTCTGGGCCCCTTCGTCATCCATCAGTACGTATTCATAATTGGGATTAATCTGTAGTAATCTTCCCTTTAACACCTCTAGACGAAGCCCGGCTCTATAAGAAGAACCCAGGGCTATCTGGAGAATCTTTTTGGGTATCGGTTTTGCGCGAACATGCCATGCGTAGAAAAAAGCACGTGAATGCGATTCTGATTGTTGCACAGGATCCCAGCGTATATTCTGATGTTTATCGGCGAGAAAGGTGTTGCGAATATATTGGAATACCTGTGCTTCGGAGCACAAGGAATCTTTCTTAGTGGCAAGGGTATAATCAAATGAGCGAAATGCATCTGTGAATTCGGCCGTCCATTCAAAGTCCTTATAATATTCGGTGGTTCTCCCGAATTTCAAGAGGGTGTTTATCACACTGGGAGAGCCAATATACAATGTATCAATCGCATAAAAGAGTTTATCTGCCTCTAGACTCGGGATAATAGGGCGCAGAAGTTTTATTTCCGTGTCAAACAGACGACATAGTACGCAGTAGTCATATACACTTGGTCCTTTTACAGAGTCAAACAGTTTTCCAAGGATGTATCTGCGGTACCACATATTTCCCATCCAAAGAGAGCTTGGAAAGTATTCCCTTTCCCCCAACCACCCTTTTACATATTGGCCAATAATTTCATCTGTACTGTGAAACTCGGCGAGATCTTCCCAGAATACGAATAGCTTTATGGCGATCTTGTATTTATCTAAGATAGCTTTTATCTTGCCCTCGGTATCTTCATAAAATCCACCGGTGATTTTCTTATTTGTCAGGACATATATATGTATTTCGGTGGAAGGAAATGCAAGTAGAATCTGCTTTATATTTTCTTCCAGTACTTCTTCATATGCTCTGGGTTGTCCGAATACTAAAAGCGCAATAAGCATACTGTGCTTTTAGAATGGTGGGTAGTTTAGATGGGCACATTACTTCTTCTTGGCATGGGCTTTCCATAGGCGTGTAAAAACGGTGGCCAGATCTTTTGCTGAAGCAGTACGGGTTTTCCGCTTGTTCTGGGATTTTTTACGAGGGGTGGATTTTCTTACTCCACCAAACACAGGTGTCGTTGGTCCGCTTTTCTGATTTCCATATGTTGGCGTAACGGCTTTTTGCTCTTCTGCAGGCGCGGCGGCCACGGGTATCTTTATCTTCGGCAAAGGGGCAGCGGCGGCAGCGGGAGCCAGCGCCTTGCGTCCCTCTAACACCTCCGCGTGGATTTTCGCCGACTTTCCCCAGAAGAGCGAATACATCTTCGGAAATTCCAGACCAAGTCCAGGAAATAAATCTTTCAAGAAGGGAAATCTACGGAAAACAAAGGCGTGTCGCATTCCCTGGCGCATCTCCATGAAGTTTTCTGGGTAATGGGCACGCATCACCAGCATATTCTGGAGGGCAAACTCGCGATCTTTCGCGCTTTGTAAGGGCAGAAGCAGAGACTTATACAAGGCAAAGTCAGCTGGTTTAAAATTCCCTATAACACCATCCAAGGCATAAAACCCTGTACGGCTGTCGTATTTCAGCATACACTTGCCGTAATAAGGCAGTACAATCCCCTCGGCCTGTAGACGCTCCATATAGGCATACATGGCTGCGTTGATGGCATCCTGAGAACCTTCTGGCACGAAGGCGTTCTCCGTGGGTTTCAAGGCCTCGTAATTGAAATAGCCATTCACCATATCTACTGCTCCATTCTTTGTGAAGGCAGCGATCGGCAAGAAGTTCAGATTGTCGGCGAGAGCCTCCTTTTCTAAAAGACGCATCGCCATGTCATTGGACGGGCACGCGCGCATGAGATTGCCAGGTCCTTTGTGCGCCTTATAGGGATACAAGGCGATCTCAGGAAATCCCGCGCGACCCTTGGAGTCTGTATAGGTAGACGCCATGAGTTTATTGGCTTCTTCAGGCAACGTCTGGTGTAAACGCAGGAGATAGGCGCTCATGGGCGTTGTCTTGCTGATTACCGCCTTCTTGCGAATCCCTTCCATCACATCCGGATTCAAGGAATCGCGATCCGCAATGGCCATCCATCCACGCACACCAGAACTCGCCTGGAACTCTGGTCTTAGACAATTATCGTAGGTCAAGGCGCTTCTTTCCGCCCCCGTACGAGGATGACACTCTACGCCAGGACCTGCGAAATTACTACAGCGCTGCCACGGCGCCTCGCCGTCATAGCGGAGAGCGCGACCACGCACAAAGTCGGACGGAGCCATGGCGCACACCACGGTCACGGGATGGACGAGCACGGATATTTGCATCATGGTGAAGGTGGAGCCGACCGTGTGGGCTCCGAATGCGATATAGGGGAAGGGGTAGAAGAAGACATTGTGTAGAGGTGAAAGACAGAGCTTAGATCCTTCCGTGTTTCCCAAATAGTCGCGGTAAAAGTGGCGCACGTCTTCGCCCTTTGCCGGGTTGGGGATTTTCATCGCACGGAACACCACTGTCCCAGCAGGAAGGGTGACTAACGGCAAGTCTACTGACGTGGGCTTACCCGTGGCATCTGTATAATCCACTTTTACATCGGTTTTCTCTGTGTAAAAGGGCCTTAGCGTAGCAGCGGCGGCAGCGGCCATCTACATAGACGCTAGATAGAAACATTGGCCACTCTGGGAACAATGTCGCGCTGATAGGCCTTGTAAAATCCTTCCATACTTTGATAAAAGTTCGCAGAAGGATGAAATGCTATCTCGCGTCGCTCCTTGATGAACGCAATCGCCTGGTCGGGTGTCATGTTACGCGTGGCCATGAGAAACATGGCCACACAGGCGGCCGAGCGCTGCATGCCGGCAGCGCAGTGTACGAGCATTGGCTGGCCGGTCTTGTATTCGCGCGTCATCTTGAACACGACCTCGTACGACCAGAGCTCTAGATTGCGGATCTCTTCGGCCTGAAGATTGTCGTCCACTGGTACACGGTACTTGCGCGGTGTGGATTCCACAAACGGAATGTCCTTGGTACAATTGAATACACACTGTATCCCTTTTTCACTGAGCCAAGAAGGATCCAGGGCGGCGACTCGGTTTCCTAGCCATAGTCCTGGAATAATTTCATCTGCTGGGTTAGCTCTATATGCCATTTAGCTTCTAGATATTAGAATATATTTGCCCTTTAACACACTTTTTAGAAGATATCTACCTGGAGCGAGAGATCGTGGGTTAAGTTTCCTGAACCTGTAGTATCCAAGACAACTTTTACAGAAATACGATCAAAGCGCTGGAGAGTTACGGACGCATCGTAGAAATAATTGGAGGCCGGGCCAGTGGCGTTAGAAAAAACGAGAGAAAAATCCGTATCTACATCATTCACTTGTAGCGTGACTGTAGCACTGTGACCAACACCGGCATTGGATGCCAGAGTCGCGTACATGCCAATAATCACGGATTTCTGTTGTGCTCTGTAATACGCCACACTCGAATCAGGATACTGAGGATTTCCTCCGTTTCCGTTATCAACCGAAGCAGTTCCTGGCCATAAATAGCCGGTTGTCAAACCTGAGCCACGCAGACTCCCTTTTACACCATAGTATAAAATCGTAGGATACACGTAAGATGTGAAATTTAGACCCCCTGCTGTTTTGTTTACAATATCTACACCAGGGCCGAGCTCTATAGAACCATGGGTTTGTTTGATATCAGAAGAATGGCCAGAGATTGTTGTAGATCTACACTGTATTTTCGCATCTACATCGCTGGTTTCAATGCCGACATAGGAGCCGAGCGAGTTTGAGTTGGCAGGCGCGGCCACATAAATATTCATGTCGCGTGTTGTCATAGTATTGGACGCACTTACTAAAATACCGCGTTTAGCACCACCTCCATTGGAATATATGTTGATGGTGGAGCCCTTGAGAGAATTAAAGGAAAACGATGCGGGACCTAGTGTTCCTTCTCCACTAGATGTAATTCCTATTACATCTGTTTCTGCGTTGCTAGCTACATTACTGTTATTTAAGGTTAGCACACACGTTCTTATCTTGCCTGTTACGGAGGTTGTACCACTAAATACTATACCATTTAAATGAGTATTTGAGTGAGAAGAATGCACGATCAACGTTAGATCTTCTACACGGGTATTTTCACCCATTTTTATAAGTGTTATCGGCACTTCAGATACCACATTACACATTTGTATAGTAGTTGTTTGTACGGATGAGCCACGCAAGGCACAGCCACTAGGAATTACAATGGTGTTTGAGAGATTGTAGGTTCCAGGCATTACCCAGATGGTATACCCAGGGCCGGCATTGGATGCGGCCGCGACCGCAGCGGTTACTGTCTGGTATGCGTAGGTGCCAGGAGATCCTAGAAGATCGTTACCGTATACAGAATCTACGCGAATGATCTTGCCCATCGGCATAGTAGGCAAAGACCATATGGTATCATAATTCGCAGCACTTGCTTTTGTGAGGACATATCCTGTGTTTCCACCGGTGGGGCCTGCTCCTGCGGGCCCAGTAGGACCTGTGGCACCCCCACCTCCACTAGCCCATACGAGGCTTCCACCTGTAGGTCCCGCCGTGAGTACCTGCCCAGGAGCTCCTGTGGAATCACTATGATCTATCAAAGTATTTACACTGATATTCTTCCATTTAGCTCCAGGAGAGCCTAGAATATATTGGTCAGTATAATTTGGGATAATATTACCACCAAGTACTAACTCGTGCATAGCAAGGTCGACATTCTCTGTAAATGTCAAGCGAGGACTATTTGTACCAATAACATTACTGCCATCATAATACAGAATTGCGCCAGCGGGTCCTGTGAATGAGAAGGTACCTGTAGGACCTGAAGGCCCAGTAGGACCAATTACATAGCCAACCGCATAGTTATTTGAGTTTGTGAATACTAGGTTTAGATATCCATTGCTCATATATGTATTTGAAACACCTACACCGGTATCTCCTGCAGGCCCAGGAGGTCCTTGGGATCCTTGGGATCCTTGTGATCCTTGGGATCCCGCAGGCCCTGTATCTCCTGCAGGTCCTGTATCTCCAGCAGGTCCTTGTGTTCCAAAGCCATTTTGACCTGCAGGTCCTTGGGATCCAGCAGGCCCTGTTGCTCCTGCAGGTCCTGTTTCTCCTGCAGGCCCAGGAGGTCCTTGGGATCCTTGGGATCCTTGTGATCCTTGGGATCCCGCAGGCCCTGTATCTCCTGCAGGCCCTGTATCTCCTGCAGGTCCTGTCGGTCCTGTTGACCCATCCCCGCCACCACCGCCTCCCGCAGGTCCTGTAGGACCGGTATAACCGATATGACCAATTATAGACCATTCTAGCGGAGATTGAGTATCAGGACTTATTTGAATTTGGCGAATTTTATTATTGTTCCCAGAAGCTACTACAATTGTATCAGGCGACTTCATAATAAGGCCTCGTGGGTATCCAAAAGTAGCATTTAATCCAATTCCGTCACCACTCCCATAATTTGATCCTGCGATGGTAGTTACAAGACCGTTTGTATCTATTTTGCGTATTCTATTGTTCACTGTATCACTTACAAAAAGGTTCCCGCTCGCATCGACAGTAATTCCGTGAGGATAATTAAATCTTGCATTTGATCCAGTACCATCGTTATAACCCAAAATACTCCCCGCAATCGTAGTAACCACTCCACTATTTGTAATTAATCCATTAGAGAATGTTATTTTGCGGATGCGGTTATTAAATGTATCGGCTACAAATAAGTTCCCATTTACATCTACAGCCACACTATAAGGTGCATTGAAAGAAGCATTTGATCCAATGCCATCATTAGACCCTTGAGCGTTTCCTGCCAATGTTGTTACCACTCCACTAGAATTTATTTTTCTTATGCGATTATTAAATGTATCGGCAACAATGATGTCTCCGCTTGTATGTATAGCGATGCCAGAAGGCGTATGGAAAGAAGCACCAATACCTGTGCCATCCGCAAAACCTGATTGGTTACCCGCAAATGTTGATACAATTGGTGATTCTTCGTTCGTAATTTTCCTTATGCGATGGTTACCTGCGTCAGCCACAAATACGTTTCCACTTGCATCTACCGCTACGCCAGAAGGGTTGTTGAAAGAAGCCATAAATGCAGAACCGTCCATATTAGATTGTGTAAGATCACCTGCGAATGTACCTACAACTCCATTAGAATCTATGGAGCGGATAAGATGGTTATAATAATCTGCGACGTAAAATATATTACTATTACTGTAAAATGCAACACCGTAAGGGACATAGAATGTAGCGAGATTGGGTGGCCCGTTTATAGCTCCTGCATTGCCTGATCCCGCGAATGTGGTTACATTATATAATAGCTCAGTATAATCATATTTATATATATCCCCTGTTGTAGCATTTAAATGCGAATCCCCAGGTTTAGCAGTAGCATAAGGCGCAGAAGCGCTAGAATATACTGAAATACCAGTGGCACCTGTAGCTCCATCAGAACCATTGATACCATTGACACCATCGGCACCTGGAGGCCCTTGTGCACCTCCTGCAGGCGGATCCGTCCATTCAAGAGTTCCGCCGGCCGATCCCGCTGTGAGTACCTGCCCAGGAGCTCCTGTGGAACCGATATTGTCTATGAGCGCATCAATAGTCAAAGAGTTTTTTAGTGTGGATATAGTTATGCTACCACCCATTTCCGCGCTACCAGTCCATGATATGCCATCAGGGCTTGTTAAGTATAATGTGTTTGCTTGACTTACATCGAGACCAACAGCAACATATCCACCAGTAGGCCCATATGCGATTCCATTTAGTTCTCCTTGAATAGGCCCTGTTCCACCTGTCCATGTTACTCCATCGGGGCTTGATAAGTATAAGGTATTGAATGGATAAATATTATCTGTTCCGACCGCCACATATCCACCCGCAGAGTCATATGTAATTTCACGCAGAGTTCCTTGAATAGGCCCTGTTCCACCTGTCCAGCTTAGTCCATCGGGACTTGATAAATAAAGAGTATTTAATCCATTACCTCCAACAGCGACATACCCTCCAGTAGGCCCATAGGTAATTCCAGATAGAAATCCTTGATCCGTCCCTGTTCCACCTGTCCATGATTCCCCATCAGAGCTTATTAAGTATATGCCACCGCCACCGCTACCCGCAGGGGCACTTCCAACCGCCAGATATCCGCCCGCAGAGTTATATGTTATTCCTAATAGGAGTCCTTGAATCGGTCCTGTTCCACCTGTCCATGATACTCCATCCGCGCTCGTTAGGTATAAGGTATTTGTTGGAGTAGAATTATCATATCCAACAGCAACATATCCACCAGTAGGCCCATATGCGATTCCATATAGTTGTCCTTGAATAGGCCCTATCCCACCTGTCCAGCTTACTCCATCAGGGCTTGATAGGTATAATGTGTTTACACCAGTTGTATCGGTACCAACAGCAACATACCCACCCGCAGCGTCATATGTGATTCCTGATAGAACCCCTTCAATAGGCCCTGTTCCACCTGTCCATGATACTCCATCGTCACTTGTTACAAACATAGAATGAATTCCACCATTCGCCGTAGTATATCCAACAGCAACATATCCTCCTGTTGAGGAATATGCAATTCCACTTAATGTTCCCACAAAATTCACGCCTGTATTCGTCGTTGTAAGTTCTTCCTTATACCCCGCCTTGCCACTCCCTGTAACTCCCACGCCATCAGGCGAGTACAAGATCGCCCCTGTTACACCTGCTATTGAAATCGTAGGTTCCGTCCATACAAGCCCTGAGCCAGTAGGTCCCGCTGTGAGTACCTGCCCAGGAGCTCCTGTGGAACCGATATTGTCTATGAGCGCATCAATGGTCAGGGATGTTTTTAGAGTTTCCGTGCCCCCAATATTAATGCTTCCACCTGTCCATGATTCTGCATCAGGACTTGTTAAGTATAGAGAGCTACCAAATCCACCATTCGCTAGTGTACCTCCAACAGCCACGTACCCCCCTGTAGGTCCATATGCGATTCCATATAGTATTCCTGGAACGGGCCCTGTCCCACCTGTCCAGCTCACTCCATCAGGGCTTGATAAGTACATAGGGGCAAATACACCATTCGTCTCAGTAGTTCCAACAGCCACAAACCCGTCTGCCGAGTTATACGTAATTCCTGATAAAATCCCTTGAATAGGCCCTGTATCACCTGTCCAGCTTACTCCATCAGGGCTTGATAAGTATATTGTATTAGTTCCATCCCCTCCAACAGCCACAAAGCCCCCTGTAGGTCCATATGCGATTCCATATAGTTGTCCTTGAATAGGTCCTGTATCACCTGTCCAGCTCTGGCCATCGGGGCTTGTTAAAATCAGAGAATCAACAGGACCATTTATTTCAGTTGATCCAACAGCGACATATAAAGCTAGAGAGTCATATGCGATTCCATTTAGTTCTCCTTGAATAGGCCCTGTTCCTACTATCCATGTTACTCCATCAGTACTTGTAGCGTATATAGAATTTTTGGGGGTATTATTATCAGATCCAACCGCTACATAGCCCGCCCCACCCATACCTGGCACTATAGGTGCATACGTAACTGCAACTAGATCTCCAACTCCAATAGGCCCTATTCCACCGGCCCATGTTACACCATCCGAGCTTGATAAATATGTACTATTTGTTCCATCAGTTCCAACAATCATATACTGCCCTGTAGGGCTTCCATATATACTTGCATATGTAATTCCACTTAGTCTTGCTTGAATCGGTCCTGTTACACCTGTCCACGATTGTCCATTTGAACTTGACATAATGAACGATTCGTAAGGAGTAGAAGAGGCCGATGTTACTCTGAGGGCCACATAACCACCCACAGAGTTATATGCGATTCCGCGCAGAACTCCTTGAAGAGAGCTTGCAGTTGATATGAGGTCTTCCCTATAAACCGCCTTACCACTCCCTGTAACACCCACACCGTCGGGTGAATACAAGATCGCTCCTGTTACACCTGCTATTGTAATCGTAGGCTCCGCCCACACAAGAGTTCCGCCAGTAGGTCCCGCCGTTAGTACCTGCCCAGGAGCTCCTGTGGAACCGAGCTTATCTACCAAGGTGTCGGTGGTGATAGTTGTATGCAATATAGTTGTAGTAAGTAGTTCTGAGCTACCTGTCCAGCTTACTCCATCAGGGCTTGATAAGTATAGGGTATTTCCGACACCCCCAACAGCTATATACCCCACTGTAGGCCCATACGCGATTGCATCTAAGTCCCCTTGTATAGGCCCTATCCCACCTGTCCAGCTTACTCCATCGGGGCTTGTTAGGTATATACTATCGCCATTATTAGAGTCAACTCCAACAGCCACATAACCACCCGTAGCGTCATATGTAACTCCAAGTAGATTTCCTTCAATAGGCCCTGTTCCACCTGTCCAGCTTACTCCATCGGGGCTTGATAAGTATAGGGTATCAGCATTAGAATATCCAACAGCAACGTACCCCCCTATAGGGCCATATGTAATCGCGCGTAGTTGTCCTTGAATAGGCCCTGTATCACCTGTCCAGCTTACTCCATCAGGGCTTGATAAGTATAGTGTATTTTGTGGAGAACTACTATCATGTCCAACCGCCACATATCCCCCTGTAGGCCCGTATGCGATTCCACGTAGAAATCCTTGAATAGGCCCTGTTCCACCTGTCCATGATAAGCCATCAGGGCTTGACATATATAGGGTATTTGGTGGAGTATTATTATCATACCCAACAGCCACATACCCACCCGTAGGCCCATATGTGATTTCAGTTAGGGTTCCTTCAATAGGCCCTGTTCCTCCTGTCCAGCTCACTCCATCAGGGCTTGATAAGTATATAGTATAGATATTATTAGGATCTACTCCAACGGCAACATACCCACCAGCAGAATCGTATACGATTCCATTTAGGGATCCTTGAACAGGCCCAGTTCCTCCTGTCCAGCTTACTCCATTTGAGCTTGATAGATATAGGTTATTCCCACCACCTACATATCCAACAGCCACGTATACACCAGTAGGGCCATATGTAATTGCATTTAGATATCCTGGAATAGCGGATGATTCATAAATATACGATTCTTGAAAAACCGCCTTGCCACTCCCTGTAACTCCCACGCCATCGGGCGAGTACAAGATCGCCCCTGTTACACCTGCAAAGGAGAATCCCGCACCTCCAGTGGGCGCATCCGCCCACACAAGGCTTCCACCAGTAGATCCAGCGGTGAGTACCTGCCCAGGGGCTCCTGTGGAACCGGCATTGTCTATGAGGGTATTTACAGTAATATCCTTCCATCTAGCTCCCGTAGAGCCAAGGCTATAATTATTATCATCATTTGGTATAATATTACCATCAAGTGTTAACTCATTCATATTATTTTCTGGATTTTCTGCAAATGTCAAGCGAGGACTATCTGTGCCAACAACCTCTGTGCCATCATAATACAGAATAGCCCCTGTTACACCTGTAACTGAAATCGTAGGCTCTGCCCACACAAGCCCTGAGCCAGTAGGTCCAGCCGTGAGTACCTGCCCAGGAGCTCCTGTGGAACCGATATTATCTATGAGCCTGTCAATGGTCAGGGTTGTAGTTATCGAGTTTGTACCTGTAGTACCCAATACAGTGCTGGCTGTCCATGATACGCCGTTAGGGCTTGATAAGTATAGGGTATTATTATCCCCTCCAACGGCCACATACCCACCAGCAGGACTATAAGCGATTCCGTTTAGTGCTACCGCAGGTCCTGGTCCTATTCCACCTGTCCAGCTCTGGCCATCAGGGCTTGTTAAGTATAGCGTATTAGTAGAATCATATATTCCAACAGCGACATATCCTCCAATAGAGTTATATGTAACTCCATTTAGAAATCCTGGAATAGGATATGTTCCACCTGTCCAGCTTTGCCCGTTAGAGCTTGTTAGGTATAAAATTTCGTAACTAGACGTACCGTAACCAACCGCCACATACCCGCCTGTAGAACCATAAGTGATTCCAAGTAGTTGTCCTCCAATTGGATTGTATGCATCTGTTTGATCCGTCCAGTTTTCTCCATCAGGGCTTGTTAAGTATATTATATTATCATTAGGATCAGCTCCAACCGCCACATATCCACCAGCATAACTATATGCGATTCCAAATAGTTCCCCTTCAATAGGCCCTAATCCACCCGTCCATGTTACTCCATCAGGGCTTGATAAGTATAGGGTATTTGGTGGAGAACTATTATCATAACCAACAGCCACGTATCCGCCAGCAGGCCCATATGCGATTCCACGTAGTTCCCCTTCAATAGGCCCTGTACCACCTGTCCAGCTGACTCCATTAGGGCTTGATAAGTATATGGTATTTATTGGAGAACTATTATCAAATCCAACTGCAACATACCCCCCTGTAGGCCCGTATGCGACCCCACGTAGAATTCCTTGAATAGGCCCTGTTCCAGGAGTCCATGATACTCCATCGGAGCTTGACAAATATAGGGTATCACTTCCATCATTCCCAACAGCCATATAGCCACCTGTAGGCCCATTTGTTATTCCATATAATGTTCCTGGAATAGGAATTGGCGTAGTTGTCGTTACATCCTCCTTATAAACCGCCTTGCCACTCCCTGTAACTCCCACACCGTCGGGCGAGTACAAGATCGCCCCTGTTACACCTGCAAAGGAGAAACCCGCACCTCCAGTGGGCGCATCCGCCCACACAAGGCTTCCACCAGTAGATCCAGCGGTGAGTACCTGCCCAGGAGCTCCTGTGGAACCAATGATATCTATCAAGGTGTCGGTGGTGATAGTTGTATGGAATATAGGTGTAGTAAGTAGTTCTGAGCTACCTGTCCATGATGTACCATCGGGGCTTGATATGTATAGGGTATTTTGTGGAGAGCTATAATCGCATCCAACAGCCACATATCCACCCACAGCGTCATATGTAATTCCGTATAGTTCTCCTTGAATAGGCCCTACTCCACCAGTCCATGTTACTCCATCAGGGCTTGTTAGGTATATAGAATCGTTAATATTAAATTGAGTTCCAACAGCCACATATCCTCCTGTAGACCCATGTGTTATTCCCTTTAGGGATCCTTGAATAGGTCCTATTCCACCTGTCCAGCTCTGGCCATCAGAGCTTGACATGTATATGGTATTTGCTGGATTAGAATTATTTTGTCCAACAGCCACATATCCACTATCAGAACTATATGTGATTCCATATAATCTTCCTTGAATAGGCCCTGTTCCACCTGTCCAGCTTACTCCATCGGGGCTTGAGATGTATAGGGTATTGTATGGAGAGTTATAATCCCATCCAACAGCCACATACCCGCCCGTAGGTCCATATGCGATTCCATGTAGTTCCCCTTGAATAGGTCCTGTTCCGCCTGTCCAGCTTTCTCCATCAGTGCTTATTACGTATATAGTATCGCCAGTATTAAGATCATATCCAATAGCTAGATACCCACCCGCAAAAGCGTATGCGATTCCATATAGTTGCCCTTCAATAGGTCCTGTTCCACCAGTCCAGCTTACTCCATCGGGGCTTGATAAGTATGTAGTATAACCATTAGGATCATATCCAACCGCCACATATCCACCAGCAGAACCATATGCGATTCCATTTAGATATCCTTGAACCGGCCCTGTTCCTCCTGTCCAGCTTACTCCATCGGAGCTTGTCAAGTAAACACTATCATTTCCAGAAAATCCAACCGCCACATATCCACCTGTAGGTCCACTTGTAATTGAGTGTAGAACTCCTGGGATAGGGGCTACTGGCACTTGAGTAACATTTTCTTGAAAAACCGCCTTGCCACTCGCCTTAACTGCCACGCCATCAGGTGAATATAAAACAGACCCTGTTACACCTGTAATTGAAATCGTAGGCTCTGCCCACACAAGCCCTGATCCCATCGGCCCAGACGTGAGTACCTGTCCAGGGGCTCCTGTGGATCCAATGTTGTCTATGAGCGCGTCGATGGTCATGGATGTAGTTAACGCGTTTATACCTGTAGTACCAATTTCAGCGCTACCTGTCCATGATAGGCCATTAAGGCTTTTCTGGTATATGGTAGTATTATTCTCAAAGATGTCCTCTACACGACCAATCGCCACATACCCTCCAGGAGGCCCATGTGTAATACCGTTTAGAATTCCTTGAATAGGCCCCGTCTCCCCTGTCCAGCTCTGGCCATCAGTACTTGTTAAATATAAGGTATTATATGGATAAACGGAAGTCCTTCCAACAGCCACATAACCACCCGTAGCGTCATATGTGATTCCAAGTAGTTCTCCTTCTATAGGCCCTGTTCCACCTGTCCAGCTTACGCCATCAGGGCTTGTTAGGTATATAGTATCAGACCCAGCGAATCCAACAGCAACGTACCCCCCTATAGGGCCATATGTAATCGCGCGTAGTTGTCCTTGAATAGGCCCTGTACCTCCTGTCCAGCTCACTCCATCAGGGCTTGATAAGTATATGGTATTTTCTGGATAACTATTATCATTACCAACAGCCACGTACCCCCCTGTAGGTCCATATGCAATTCCACGTAGAAGTCCCTGAATAGGTCCTGTATCACCTGTCCAGCTCTGGCCGTCAGGGCTTGATAAGTATAGGGTATGGCTATCAGAATTTCCAACAGCTAAATATCCGCTTGTTGAGTCATATGCTATTGCACGTAGAACTCCTACTATATATCCTATTTCACTATTCCAGCTTAGTCCATCAGTACTTCTTAATAATAATGTAGCAAGACCAGAATTTCCAACAGTAACATATCCACCAGTAGGCCCGTATGCGATTCCATATAGTACCCCTTGATTAGGCCCTGTTCCAGGAGTCCATGATACTCCGTCGGAGCTTGACAAGTATAGGCTATCATTTCCATCATTCCCAACAGCCATATAGCCACCAGTAGGTCCATTTGTTATTCCATATAGTGTTCCTGGAATAGGAATTGGTGTAGTTGTCGTTACATCTTCCTTATAAACCGCCTTGCCACTCCCTGTAACTCCCACGCCATCGGGCGAGTACAAGATGCTCCCTGTTACACCTGCAAAGGAGAAACCCGCACCTCCAGTGGGCGCATCCGCCCACACAAGCCCTGATCCCGTAGGTCCAGCTGTGAGTACCTGTCCAGGGGCTCCCGTGGAACCGATATTGTCTATGAGGGTATTTACAGTAATATCCTTCCATCTAGCTCCCGTAGAGCCAATGCTATAATAATTATCACTATCTGGTATAATATTACCATCAAGTGTTAACTCATACATATTATTTTCTGGATTTTCTGCAAATGTCAAGCGAGGACTATGTGTACCAACAATCTCCGTACCATCATAATACAGAATAGCACCTGTTACACCTGTAACTGAAATGGTAGGCTCTGCCCAAACGAGCCCTGAGCCAGTAGGTCCAGCCGTGAGTACCTGTCCAGGAGCTCCTGTGGAACCGATATTGTCTATGAGCCTGTCAATGGTCAGGGATGTAGTTATCGAGTTTGTACCTGTAGTACCCAATACAGTGCTAGCTGTCCATGATACGCCGTTAGGGCTTGATAAGTATAGGGTATTTGCTGGATAATTATAATCACTACCAACACCTATATACCCACCTGCCGAGTCATATGTGATTCCATATAGTTGCCCTTCAATAGGCCCTGTTCCACCTGTCCAGCTTACCCCATTAGAGCTTGTCATGTATATTGTGTTAAACCCATCATCTCCAACTGCCACATATTGACCAGCAGAAGTATATGTTATTCCAAATAGTCTCCCTTCAATAGGCCCTGTACCACCTGTCCATGTGACTCCATCCGGACTTGTTAAGTATATAGTCTTGAGATTATAGGGATCCTTCTGTCCAACAGCCACATACCCACCTGTAGGACCATATGTGATGCCATATAGGTATCCCTGAATAGGCCCTGTTCCTCCTGTCCAGCTTACTCCATCGGGGCTTGACATATATAGGGTATGAGCACCAACATATCCAACAGCCACATATCCCCCTACCGAGTCGTATGTAATTCCATTTAGAGTTCCCTGAATTGGCCCTGTTCCACCTGTCCATGTGACTCCATCAGTGCTTGACATGTATGTGGTATTTTGTGGAGAACTAATATAATTACCAACAGCAACATATCCACCAGTAGGGCCATATGCGATTCCTTTTAGAGCTCCTTGAATAGGCCCTGTATCACCTGTCCAGCTTACTCCATCGTGACTTGATAAGTACATAGAATGAGTAGTACCAAACTTAAATCCAACAGCCACGTACCCACCAGTAGGCCCATATGTAACTCCATTTAGTTGCCCTTCAATGGGTCCTGAACCACCTGACCATGCGAGTCCATCAGTGCTTGATAGGTATAATGTATTAGTTTGAAATGATATAGTATCTTCATAAGTTCCAACAGCCAAATACCCCCCTGTAGGCTTATATGTTATTCCATATAGTGTTCCTGGAATAGGAATTGGTGTAGTTGTCGTTACATCTTCCTTATATACCAGCTTGCCACTTCCTGTAACTCCCACGCCATCGGGCGAGTATAAAACAGCCCCTGTTACACCTGTAAATGAAAAGGTACCTATTGGCCCTGTTGAGCCGGTAGGACCAATTAAGCTGAGAACAGGATCCCAGGTACTAGTCGCCATTTTTTCTATTCTTTGTATTATGTTTTATTTATAAAATAATACATATTTCATATATAAACTATTTAATTTAAGAACCCCTCGCTCATAACAGCATTCCCAAAGATCTAAACTCGGGTTCTTAACTTTTAGATTTGAAGGTATAATAATTCGGAAATATATCTTATTTAGGTACTTCTACGATACATCATCCCTGTATTTAAATCTATATAGAAATCATTTACCCTTGTTCCACCGATATCTCCCGTGGGAACACCGTAATTAGCCAAGATTTGTGTACCTGCAGGACCAGTGTCTCCTGTCGGACCGGTGTCTGATCTTAAATTCATAACGGGTTTCCATGGTAAATACGGGTGATTGGCTGCCAAAGATGATTGTAAACCCCATTTCCATGCTAAATACCCTTCTATATCCTGCCTTTGCTGTAGAGTAAGAAGAGAACTATAAATTAATATTTCGCAGATATTTGCACGTAATCTTACAGGAGTACCTCCGCGTCCACCAAAGTTAATAGATGTAGAAGTATCTTGGGCATTCAATCCAGTTCTTTGCCCTAAACCTGCACCTTGAGTAAAGGTAGCGGCTGCGCCATTAAAATACTCAGCATAGTTACCAGTTGCATCTGTTTCTGAATAATTATTAAATGTAAAGTTCCACATAGATGTTTTATTACTTATAAAAAATGGATCTAAATTAACCGTTTTACCTATGAATGTTCTATTTTGAGCGATTGTTCCAGCGAAACGTTGATCTGAATACATATCAAAAGGAGAAGCCCAGCTTCCTTCAACTATTCTGCCAAATAAGGTCATCTGAGTTCCAGACATACTAAGAGGATAACTCTTGAATACGATAAATCCAGAATAATCCGATGGAAATGTGTCAGCTGGAACATCTATATTACCTACTATTTGTAGTCCATTCGCATAAATAGAATTCAATGAATTTATAGAATTATTTGCATATGTAACGGATGAGTCTGTTCCAGATGTCCATGTCATATCTCGCTGATTGTCTGTTTTATCATACCACTTTGTAATAGAAGCTCCATTTGTTCCTGCTATACCTGTTGCTAAAGGGTCGTTTGCATCTAGCCAGACTTCAAGGCCAGGAATCGTGGCAATATCTATATTTGGCAATACAGGATCATATTCGTACAGAATACCTGTGTTTGTATCAAGATAGAAATCGCCATAATTCGCCGTGCCTGTTGGTATACCTGCGCCAGATAGCATTGTTGTACCGGGTTGACCTGTTGATCCTACTGGTCCAGTGTAACCTGTAGGGCCTGCCCCTCCACTTGACCAACGAAGCCCTGAGCCCGCGGGTCCAGCTGTTAGGATCTGTCCAGGAGCTCCTGTGGAACCGAGATTATCTATGAGCGCATCAATAGTCAGGGATGTTTTTAGTGCGTCTGTACCTATACTGCCCAATTCAGCGCTACCTGTCCATGATACGCCGTTAGGGCTTTTCTGGTATATTATACTATTAACCTCATCAACACTTGAAATAGCACCAACAGCAACATACCCCCCTACAGAATCATATGTTATTCCACGTAGAGTTCCTTGAATCGGCCCTGTTCCACCTGTCCATGTTACTCCATCAGGGCTTGTTAAATATATGGTATTATATTGATAATCAGGGGTTCTTCCAACAGCCACGTATCCGCCAGCAGGCCCATATGCGATTCCACGTAGTTCCCCTTCAATAGGCCCTGTACCACCTGTCCAGCTCACTCCATTCGGGCTTGATAAGTATATTGTATTAGTTCCATCCCCTCCAACAGCCACATACCCTCCTGTGGGACCATATGTGATTCCATATAATTCTCCTTGAACAGGCCCTGTTCCACCTGTCCAGCTTACGCCATCGGGGCTTGTCATGTATATGCTGTCACCACTGTCAGCATCTCCAACCGCCACATACCCCGCTACAGCGTCATATGTTATTCCAAAGAGTCTCCCTTGAATAGGCCCTGTATCACCTGTCCATGATACTCCATCAGGACTTGACATGTATAGGGAGTCACCACTGTTAGCAACTCCAACTGCCACATATCCCCCTGTAGGCCCATATGCGATTCCATATACCGTTCCTTTAATAGGTCCTGTTCCACCTGTCCATGATACTCCATCTGTGCTTGATAAGTACATGGAATTTGTTGGAGAACTATTATCATATCCAACAGCAACATATCCGCCTGCAGGATCATATGTAATTCCAGATAGCGATCCTTGAATAGGTAATGATCCACCTGTCCATGATTCTCCGTCAGGGCTTGATAAATATATTCCAAATAAAAAAGTATTTATAGGATCATGTCCAACAGCCACATATCCACCAGTAGGCCCATATGCGATTCCATATAGAGCTTTTGGTAAGGGAATTGGGGTAGATAATGTTACTATCTCTTCCTTATATACCAACTTGCCACTTCCTGTAACTCCCACGCCGTCGGGTGAATATAGTATCGCCCCTGTTACTCCTGTAAATGAAAAGGTGCCTGTTGGGCCAGTAGCCCCTGTTTCTCCAGTAGCACCAGTTTCACCAGTGGATCCAGTCTCTCCTGTGGCTCCTGTTTCTCCTGTAGCTCCTGTCTCTCCAGTGGCTCCAGTCTCGCCTGTGGCTCCAGTCTCGCCAGTAGCTCCTGTTTCTCCAGTGGCTCCAGTCTCTCCCGTAGCCCCAGTCTCTCCAGTAGCTCCTGTTTCACCTGTGGCTCCTGTTTCTCCAGTAGCACCAGTCTCACCTGTGGCTCCAGTCTCACCAGTGGCTCCAGTCTCACCAGTAGCTCCAGTCTCTCCTGTAGCGCCTGTCTCTCCCGTAGCCCCAGTCTCTCCAGTAGCTCCTGTTTCTCCTGTACTGCCAGTCTCTCCAGTAGATCCGGTTTCTCCTGTAGCCCCAGTCTCACCTGTGGCTCCAGTTTCACCTGTGGCTCCAGTTTCACCAGTAGCACCCGTTTCACCAGTGGCACCTGTAGCACCCGTGGCACCCGTGGCCCCTGTAGCACCAGTAGCCCCTGTAGGACCAGTCGCACCCGTGGCACCTGTAGCACCCGTCGCCCCAGTCGCACCCGTGGCACCTGTAGCACCCGTCGCCCCAGTCGCACCCGTGGCACCCGTTTCACCAGTAGCCCCAGTTTCTCCTGTAGCTCCTGTTTCTCCTGTTGCACCGGTTTCTCCAGTAGCACCCGTTTCACCTGTGGCCCCAGTCTCTCCTGTTGAACCAGTCTCTCCAGTAGCCCCAGTCTCTCCTGTTGAACCAGTCTCTCCAGTAGCACCCGTTTCTCCTGTAGCCCCAGTCTCTCCTGTAGCTCCAGTCTCGCCAGTAGCCCCTGTTTCTCCTGTAGCTCCTGTTTCACCAGTGGCACCAGTCTCTCCTGTTGAACCAGTCTCTCCTGTGGCACCAGTCTCTCCCGTAGCCCCAGTCTCTCCAGTAGCCCCCGTTTCACCAGTAGCTCCAGTCTCGCCAGTAGCTCCTGTCTCTCCAGTAGCTCCAGTCTCTCCTGTGGCTCCAGTTTCACCTGTGGCTCCAGTCTCACCAGTGGCCCCAGTCTCTCCAGTAGCTCCTGTTTCTCCTGTTGCCCCAGTAGCACCAGTAGGGCCAGTAGCCCCAGTAGCTCCAGTCTCTCCAGTGGCTCCAGTTTCTCCCGTAGCTCCAGTCTCTCCAGTGGCTCCAGTTTCACCAGTAGCTCCAGTCTCTCCTGTAGCTCCTGTTTCACCAGTAGCTCCTGTTTCACCAGTGGCACCAGTCTCTCCAGTAGCTCCAGTCTCTCCTGTAGCCCCAGTCTCTCCTGTAGCTCCTGTTTCACCAGTGGCACCAGTCTCTCCAGTAGCTCCTGTTTCTCCAGTGGCTCCAGTCTCGCCAGTAGCACCCGTTTCTCCAGTAGCACCCGTTTCACCTGTGGCTCCAGTCTCTCCTGTAGCACCAGTCTCACCTGTGGCTCCAGTTTCTCCAGTAGCTCCAGTCTCTCCCGTAGCTCCAGTCTCTCCAGTAGATCCGGTTTCTCCTGTTGCCCCAGTCTCGCCAGTAGCACCCGTTTCTCCAGTAGCTCCAGTCTCTCCAGTAGCTCCAGTCTCGCCAGTAGCGCCAGTCTCTCCTGTTGCACCCGTCTCTCCTGTAGCACCCGTCTCTCCAGTAGCTCCAGTCTCTCCTGTGGATCCGGTTTCTCCTGTTGCCCCAGTCTCTCCAGTGGCCCCAGTCTCGCCAGTAGCTCCTGTTTCTCCAGTGGCACCTGTTTCTCCAGTGGCACCTGTTTCTCCCGTAGCTCCAGTCTCTCCAGTAGCCCCAGTCTCGCCAGTAGCTCCTGTTTCTCCAGTGGCACCTGTTTCTCCTGTACTGCCAGTCTCACCAGTAGCCCCTGTTTCTCCTGTACTGCCAGTCTCTCCAGTAGCACCCGTTTCTCCAGTAGCGCCAGTCTCTCCAGTAGCTCCTGTCTCACCCGTAGCTCCTGTCTCACCCGTAGCTCCAGTCTCTCCAGTGGCTCCAGTCTCTCCAGTAGATCCGGTTTCTCCAGTAGCTCCTGTTTCTCCAGTAGCACCCGTCTCACCTGTTGCACCCGTCTCACCAGTAGCTCCTGTTTCTCCAGTAGCACCCGTCTCGCCAGTAGCACCCGTCTCGCCAGTAGCACCAGTCTCTCCTGTTGAACCAGTCTCTCCAGTAGCCCCAGTCTCTCCAGTAGCACCCGTTTCTCCAGTGGCTCCAGTCTCGCCAGTAGCACCCGTCTCTCCAGTGGCCCCAGTCTCACCCGTAGCTCCAGTCTCGCCCGTAGCTCCAGTCTCGCCAGTAGATCCTGTTTCTCCCGTAGCACCCGTTTCTCCTGTAGCACCCGTCTCACCCGTAGCTCCAGTCTCGCCCGTAGCTCCAGTCTCGCCAGTAGCACCCGTTTCTCCTGTAGCACCCGTCTCACCTGTGGCTCCAGTCTCTCCAGTAGCTCCAGTCTCACCTGTGGCTCCAGTCTCGCCAGTAGCTCCAGTCTCACCTGTGGCTCCAGTCTCGCCAGTAGCACCCGTCTCGCCAGTGGATCCAGTCTCTCCTGTTGCACCCGTTTCACCCGTAGCTCCAGTCTCACCTGTTTCTCCAGTGGCTCCAGTCTCGCCAGTAGCCCCTGTTTCTCCTGTACTGCCAGTCTCTCCAGTAGCACCCGTCTCTCCAGTAGCACCCGTCTCTCCAGTAGCTCCAGTCTCTCCTGTTGAACCAGTCTCTCCAGTAGCCCCAGTCTCGCCAGTAGCTCCAGTCTCTCCTGTAGCACCCGTCTCACCAGTGGCCCCAGTCTCTCCTGTACTGCCAGTCTCTCCAGTGGCCCCAGTCTCTCCTGTACTGCCAGTCTCTCCAGTGGCTCCAGTCTCTCCAGTAGATCCGGTTTCTCCAGTGGCTCCAGTCTCTCCAGTAGCTCCTGTCTCTCCTGTGGATCCAGTCTCGCCAGTAGCACCCGTTTCTCCTGTGGATCCAGTCTCGCCAGTAGCACCCGTTTCTCCAGTAGCTCCAGTCTCTCCAGTAGCTCCAGTCTCGCCAGTAGCGCCAGTCTCTCCTGTTGCACCCGTCTCTCCTGTTGCACCCGTCTCTCCAGTAGCTCCAGTCTCACCTGTGGATCCAGTCTCTCCAGTGGCCCCAGTCTCGCCAGTAGCTCCTGTTTCTCCAGTAGCTCCTGTTTCACCAGTAGCCCCAGTCTCACCTGTTACTCCTGTTTCTCCAGTAGCTCCTGTTTCACCAGTAGCCCCAGTCTCACCTGTTACTCCTGTTTCTCCAGTAGCCCCAGTCTCTCCTGTAGCACCAGTCTCTCCAGTAGCACCCGTTTCACCAGTAGCCCCAGTAGCTCCATCGCCCCCATCAGCTCCAGAATATAGAGACGGTGTTGTATACAAAATTCCAGTCTGTTTACTATATTCATCTAGGCCTAGGTATACCCATATAGGTATTGCAAAATCTGTGGGAGGCGTAGTTGTATAATTAGTTGCACCATCGGTTGAAACATATATAAAATCGCCTTTTTGAAAAGTAGATAAATTCAAGGAACTAAAAAACTTCTGAATATCGTGATAAAATGTTCCAAATACCTTATATGTAAACCAGGCTGAGGTAGGTATATTTACACTCGACACTACACCAATGATATATTTCGCATTTGTATTATTCGCACGTTTATATTTACCATCAGCAGGATCTATCCATATTGGTTCTCCGCCAACAAACGTATGACCTTCTTGACGAATATCAACGTATTGACGATTAGGGTTTCTGTGATTGAAACGACCAGCAATATCTCCGGAAAGTTGAATTAGCTTTTGATTTGTATATTGACCATAAATAGGTGATATAATTGGAAATCCATCACTATTTATTTGAAAAATAATATGTGATTCGCCAATAACTGGTTGGCCCCCAGATCCACCACCATTATCAACATTAAAATTATAATTTTCTTCATCTTCTATTACCAATGTAGCATACTGTTGAGGATTTTGACCTGCAGAATTTCCTGGAGTAACGGAAACGATTCTCCACGCAAAACCACCAAGTGTCCCCGCTATCCACATTCCTGGAAGAATATTTGCCATAGTATATACCGAATTTCCATTATTGTAATACTGATATGTTGGAAGTGATGTTCCAGCATTCGCTATATTAAATCCACACTGGTATCGTTTACTATCATTTGGAGCACCAATAAATGATCTTGATATAGGAACAACTTGTAAACACAAAGGAACCGGCGTTGTCATACTATACATATATAGATTATTTATTATTTTACTAGTGTCAACTCTAAAAGTTAAGAAGGCCAGCTCTTAACTTTTAGATTTAGGGATCTAAGGCTAATGGTACTTCACGTTATATCAATAAATAAAAATAGATTCGCAAAGCTGTTATATCTCCATAGGGAGGATTAAAAGTTGCTGTCCCTGTAGTTGGCAATGGGCCGGATGAACTAAAATTCAGTGGACCAGATGCAACTAGATCCTCGCTTGGAGAACCAGGTGGTAATCCTTGAGCGTTAAATGTAATAAGGAATGATTTATTTGGTGACCAATTGGCCCATGTAGGAGTACCAGCATTCCAACTTGCCAGTGTGGTTCCACTGCTCAAATACATAACTCCTGCTATTACAGGTATTAATTTCCAACTATCTGATCCTTGGGTAATGGTTGAATTATACATATACATATTAAAATTAGTAGCACCTATATTTAATCCCACCGTCCATGATTGAGGGAGAGATGGTGTAAAAGTGAGCTGTGAAGGTATCAATAAAAATAATGGTGTCTCACCATCTTCACTAGTGTATGTAACATCCATTCTATACAATATAGAACCACCTGGACCCAGAGTTCTCCATATAGTATCGTAATCATTTGCTGAATTTTTCATCAGAACTTGGCCTGTGGAACCTCCCGTAGGAACACCTCTGCCTATATGACCAGTGGCTCCAGTAGGACCTGTATCACCAGTATCACCTGTTACACCGGTATGACCAGGAGTACCAGGAGCACCCGTAGCACCGGTATGGCCCGTAGATCCAGGAGCCCCTGTAACACCTGTATCACCTATAGCACCTGTCTCACCAGTGTCTCCATGAGCACCCGTAGCTCCAGTAGAGCCAGTAGTGCCAGGAGCACCAGTAGAGCCCGTGGCTCCAGTAGAGCCAGTAGTGCCAGGAGCACCAGTAGAGCCCGTGGCTCCAGTAGAGCCAGTAGTGCCAGGAGCACCAGTAGAGCCCGTGGCTCCAGTAGAGCCAGGAGCACCAGTAGAGCCCGTGGCTCCAGTAGAACCAGTAGTGCCAGGAGCACCAGTAGAGCCCGTGGCTCCAGTAGAACCAGGAGCACCAGTAGAGCCGGTGTCTCCAGTAGATCCAGGAGCACCAGTAGAGCCCGTGGCTCCAGTAGAGCCAGTAGTGCCAGGAGCACCAGTAGAGCCCGTGGCTCCAGTAGAGCCAGGAGTGCCAGGAGCACCAGTAGAGCCCGTGGCTCCAGTAGATCCAGGAGCACCAGTAGAGCCCGTAGCTCCAGTAGAACCAGGAGTGCCAGTAGAGCCCGTGGCTCCAGTAGAGCCAGTAGTGCCAGGAGCACCAGTAGAGCCCGTGGCGCCAGTAGAACCAGGAGCACCAGTAGAGCCCGTGGCTCCAGTAGAACCAGGAGCACCAGTAGAGCCCGTAGCTCCAGTAGAGCCAGCAGTGCCAGTAGAGCCCGTGGCTCCAGTAGAACCAGGGGCACCTGTATAACCTGTATCACCAGTAGAGCCAGCAGTGCCAGTAGAGCCCGTGGCTCCAGTAGAACCAGGGGCACCTGTATAACCTGTATCACCAGTAGAACCAAGGGCACCAGTAGAGCCCGTGGCTCCAGTAGAACCAAGGGCACCAGTAGAGCCCGTGGCTCCAGTAGAACCAGGAGTGCCAGTAGAGCCCGTGGCTCCAGTAGAGCCAGGAGTGCCAGTAGAGCCCGTGGCTCCAGTAGAACCAGGAGTGCCAGTAGAGCCCGTGGCTCCAGTAGAACCAGCAGTGCCAGTAGAGCCCGTGGCTCCAGTAGAGCCAGGAGTGCCAGTAGAGCCCGTGGCTCCAGTAGAACCAGGAGTGCCAGTAGAGCCCGTGGTTCCAGTAGATCCAGGAGCACCAGTAGAGCCCGTGGCTCCAGTAGAGCCACGAGCACCAGTAGAGCCCGTGGCTCCAGGAGCACCTGCGCCTCCGCCTCCACCTCCGTTTCCAGAGTTGGGGCTTCCATATAAAACAGATGCTGTAGTATCATTTATTTTTATGTAAATGGGTATCGGATTTGTAGCAGGCCTTATCACAGTACTATACGATACACCATCAGAGTTAGTGGGATCGTAATATAAGACATCACCTGTGTCCCCAGGCAATTGAAAAGTAGTTGTTGTAATTACTTTCCCAAAAGGACGAACATTTATGTTTCCTAACTCGGGTTGATTTACAGAAGAAACAATCCCAAACGCTCTATAAACTTGCTCATCATCACTAGTATCAACAGGCAAAAATTTATAAGGACCTGAACCAGGGGTTGCTTGTCCAATATATACTACTTGACCAACCGAATAGGATGAATAATCATTGGAATTTAAAACACCGCTGGCATCATAATATAATTCAGAGGGAAGGTTGTAATAGGATTCAATAAAATTTCTATACGCAAATTTTCCTAGAGCGTCATTTAACCAATTTGTGGCACCTCCTATACTACCAAGAAAACTTGTATAGGTTAGATTCGCTTTACCATCTTCGGACAGTGTAAAAATAATGTTTGCAGTACCTTCTCCTTCTGAAGGGTAATTTATACCACCTAGTGTGAAATCACTATATAAATTATACAAATCTACATCTCTTATTGTTAATGTTATGGATGCCGCATCTGCGGTTGGTACAATATCTACTATTAAATAAGCGAGGCCATTTTGTTGGAGTAACCACATGCCCGTTTTAATACCCGTAGCATCGGATTGATACAATGGAGTTGAATTTGATATTGAAAGTACAGTTAGCGTGATTTGAAATTCGTACGCAGAGGAATTATATGACGAATTCGCATTTGAATAATATCTAGTAACAATTGTGCTACCACTATTTATGGTAGCTCCTACAACAAATGGAATATTTGGTATACTTGCTGTAGCCATCTATATATTTATAGAATATTTGTATACAGCATATTACTCATTCGGTGGTTCTTAACTTCTGAGTATTTCTGAAAATGTAAAACTTAGACCGCTGAACATTTCAAACGGGCACAAAGCAAAACTCACCTTCGGTATGAAACTTGTTTAGAAATATCCAATGGTCGCCGACCAACGGGCATTTGAAATGCCCGTTGGTCTAAGATTGTCAGGTCTTAACTTTTAGATTTTATATTATTCAAAATATGATTGTTTGAGGGACGTATTCAAATGCTACATACACATTTGTAGAGCCTGTTGTAAGTATAAAAGCGAAAGTATTCGTAAAACCAATGAATGATAATGTTCGTGTACCTGGCTCAAATGTACAGTACTGACCAGAGTCTTTTGCCACTGACATGTTGTTAGCGTAATATATTGTACCAGTAGTAGTTGTAGCAACAAATCTTCTAAAATTTGTGAATGTGCCAGTGAATGAAGCGGGATATACAGCAGAAAATGACGTAGTGGATAATATATTTAAGGTCCACCCATTTCCCACTAAATCATTACCACTAGGATCACGAGATGAAAAAGGTGATCCAGTTATTGTGCCTGTAGCACTCAGTGCAATTTTAATAATATAAACACTGTTCGTAGACCCACCACCACCACCACTCGGAGTGCTCCAAATGGTATCGTAATTCGTGGCAGAGTTTTTCGTGAGGACTTGCCCTTGAGTACCTCCTACAGGGACTCCAAGTCCAGTAGCTCCAGTAGCCCCAGTAGATCCTTGACCACTAGCTCCTGTGAAACCGGTAGCTCCTGTCGCTCCTTGAGTGCCTCCAAGTCCAGTAGCTCCAGTAGCCCCAGTAGATCCTTGGCCACTAGCCCCTGTGAAACCGGTAGCTCCAGTAGCTCCTTGACTTCCTCCAAGCCCAGTAGGTCCAGTAGCTCCAGTAGATCCTTGGCCACTCGCTCCTGTGAAACCGGTAGCCCCTGTGAAACCAGTAGCTCCAGTAGATCCTTGGCCACTAGCCCCTGTAGCCCCCGTAGCTCCAGTAGCTCCTAGAGTACCTCCAAGCCCAGTAGGTCCAGTAGCTCCAGTAGCTCCTTGACCACTAGCCCCTGTAGCCCCCGTAGCTCCAGTAGCTCCTAGAGTACCTCCAAGCCCAGTAGGTCCAGTAGCTCCAGTAGCTCCTTGACCACTAGCCCCTGTAGCCCCCGTAACTCCAGTAGCTCCTAGAGTACCTCCAAGCCCAGT
>Ga0114968_10000595_pt1 | contig 26740 bp, 21 predicted proteins | sample M_130807_EF_Meta_FD_87020 | JGI IMG/M metagenome (GOLD analysis project Ga0114968, IMG submission 87020) | Freshwater microbial communities from Lake Montjoie, Canada to study carbon cycling - M_130807_EF_MetaG | ecosystem: Environmental > Aquatic > Freshwater > Lake | place: Lake Montjoie... | reverse complement strand
GCATGATGCACCCGCCCGCGCCCAGGCCTTGATTTTGGGGCTGGGTTTTAAGACCACCGAGTTGGACCGCCCTGTCAACAGCTTTTCTGGCGGTTGGCGCATGCGCCTGCAACTGGCGCGCGCGCTGATGTGTCCTTCGGATTTGCTGCTGCTGGACGAACCCACCAACCACCTGGACTTGGACGCCCTGGTTTGGCTAGAGGCCTGGCTCAAGCGCTATGAAGGCACCATGCTGGTCATCAGCCATGACCGCGAGTTTTTGGACGCAGTGACCAATGTCACCTTGCATATCGACGGCGGCAAATTGCTGCGCTATGGCGGCAACTACAGCAAGTTCGAGGACATGCGCGCCGAGCAAATGGAGCTGCAGCAAAACGCGTTTACCAAGCAACAAGACAAAATTGCCCATTTGCAAAAGTTTATTGCCCGCTTCAAGGCCAAGGCCAGCAAGGCCAAGCAGGCACAAAGCCGCGTCAAAGCGCTGGACCGGATGGAAAAAATCGCGCCGCTTTTGGCCGAGGCGGACTTCAGCTTTGAGTTCAAAGAGCCGGCCAATCTGCCCAACCCCATGCTCTCGCTTTCGGGCGTGAGCTTTGGCTATCCGCCACCTGAGGATGCAGCGCCCGACACCGCGCCCACCATCATCGTGCGCAACGTGAGCCGCTCGGTACTGGCCGGGCAGCGCATCGGCATTTTGGGCGCCAACGGGCAGGGCAAGTCCACGCTGGTGAAAACCGTGGCGCGCGATTTGGCGCCCATCGGCGGCGAGGTGACCGAGGGCAAAGGCCTCAATATCGGCTACTTTGCGCAGCAAGAACTCGACGTGCTGCGCCCCAACGACACGCCACTAGAGCACATGATTCGGCTGGTCAAAGAGCTCACGGCGCAAAGCCGACTGGCCGGCCAGGCCACGCGCGAGCAAGATTTGCGCAGCTTTTTGGGCACCTTTAACTTCAGCGGCGACATGGTCAAGCAGGCCGTGGGCAGCATGAGCGGCGGCGAAAAAGCGCGCTTGGTGCTGTGCATGATCGTTTGGCAGCGCCCCAACCTATTGCTGCTGGACGAACCTACCAACCACCTGGACTTGGCCACGCGCGAGGCTTTGGGCATGGCGCTCAATGAGTTTGAAGGCACCGTCATGCTGGTCAGCCACGACCGTGCCCTGCTGCGCTCGGTATGCGATGAGTTTTGGATGGTCTCGCACGGCGGCGTCGCCCCCTTTGACGGCGACCTGGACGACTACCAGCGCTATTTGCTGGACGAGGCCAAACGCGCCCGCGAGGCAGTGCGCCAAGAGCAGGTCCAGGCCAGCAAAGCTCTGGCGGCGGCCAAAGCGGCACCGATTGCCCGGCCGCTGCCCGTGGCCACAGCAGACAAACGCCGTTTAGAAAAGGACATAGCCCATTTAGACGCCCGTATGCAGGCGCTGAGCACAGAGGGAAGCGCTCTGGAAAGCCAACTTGCAGCCAGCCCGGCCCCGCAAGAGTTGGCCTCGTTGGGCAAGCGCCTCAAGGCGGTGAATGAGCAATTGCAGGACCTGGAAGAAAAATGGCTGGCCGCCAGCGCCCAATTGGAGGGTTTGCTGGCTGGCGCCTAGGCGGTTAATGCCCGCCCGGCTTTTTTTCTTCTTTTTTCGGTTCTTTTTTTGCGGTGGCCGCTTTTTGGGCGTCGGTCATTACCAGCATGGTTTTGCAGATTTTGCGCGAAGGCGCCTTGAGCGTGGGTTCGGTGGTTTCACAGACGCGCTCGGTCTTGTAGGCCATTGCCGGCACAGCCAGCAAGGCAGCGACACAGCCCAGGGCCAAGCGTCGCAACAGGGGTGAAATTGCCAGGTAGGGCATTGCTAGTTGGGTCACAGTGGCTAAAAACTAGGAATGAAAGACAGGCTCAATCATATAACTGTTCGGGCAAATCCCCATTCCCAGCCCCACTGACCTGCGGTATGTTCGGGGTATGACTACCATGATCGCCCTGCTTTTTGTCATCACCTACGCCGCAATTGCCTTGGAACACCCCCTGGGCGTGAACAAATCGGCCTCAGCGTTGCTGGGCGCGGGCGTGCTCTGGACGCTATTCGCCCTGGGCGCAACCGACGCGCCACTGCTTAACACCCAACTGGCCGAGTCGGTGCTGGGCACGGCCCAAATCGTGTTTTTCTTAATCGGCGCCATGACCATCGTCGAAGTGATAGACGCACACAACGGCTTTGAGGTCCTTACCCGCCGTATCTCCACAAACCGCCTGCCGGTGCTGATGTGGATGATCGGCGTGGCCACGTTTTTTCTGAGCGCTATTTTGGATAACCTCACCACGACGATCGTCATGGTGTCACTGGTAAAACGATTACTCGATGTGCGCGAGGACCGGTTGCTCTTTGCCGGAATCATTGTCATTGCCGCCAATGCTGGCGGCGCCTGGACGCCGATTGGCGATGTCACCACCACCATGCTCTGGATCGGCGGCCAAATTACCAGCCTGGCGGTAATGCAAGGTGTGTTTTTGGCATCTATCGTCAATTTACTGGTGCCGCTGACAGCCGCCGCTTGGATGGCAGGCGGCCGTGCGGTGTTGGCGCCACCGCCCACCCAGAGCTCAGGTGTCAGCACCACGCTTGCCGAGCAAACTGTCGTGCTGGTGCTCGGTTTGGGGGTGCTGGTGCTGGTGCCGGTCTTCAAAGCCGTGACGCATTTGCCGCCCTTTATGGGCATCTTGCTCGGTTTGGGTGTCCTGTGGTTGGTCGGCGATCTGATGCACCGCCAAAAAGACGAGGCAGACAAGCAAAACCTGACGCTGGCCAGCGCGCTGGGGCGCATTGATATGTCGGCAATTGTGTTTTTCATCGGCATACTGCTGGCCGTGGCGGTGCTGGAGCACACGCATATTTTGTCCAGCGTAGCCCAGTGGATGGACGAGCACATCGGCCGCCAGGACCTGATTGTGCTGATCATCGGCCTGGTCAGCGCCGTGGTCGACAACGTGCCCCTGGTGGCTGCGTCCATGGGCATGTACGACCTGGCCCAGTATCCGCCAGACAGTTTTTTGTGGGAATTTATGGCCTATTGCGCCGGTACCGGCGGCTCCATTTTGATCATTGGCTCAGCCGCAGGCGTGGCGGCCATGGGCCTGGAGCGCATTGATTTTCTGTGGTATCTGCGCAAAATAAGTGCCTTGGCGCTGGCCGGCTATCTGGCAGGAGCCGCCGTCTATGTGCTGCAATTTCACAGCATGCACTGAGCAAAGTACAGTACCCGATCAAGTTTGAGAAATGGGCCTCAGCCCGCGCAACTGGAGTGATTATGATTTTTTTGTTGTCAATTTCTAAACGTATTGATGCATTTAGCGAGTGGATAGGCCGCTGGGTGGCTTGGCTGGTGCTGTTTGCGGTGCTCATCAGCGCGGCCAACGCGTCCATGCGCAAGGCCTTCAACATGAGTTCCAACGGCTTCCTAGAGATTCAGTGGTATTTGTTTGCCGCCGTGTTTTTGCTGGCCTCGGGCTACACCTTGCTTCGCCAAGAGCATGTGAAGATTGACGTCATCTCCGGGCGCTTTTCCAAGCGCACTCAAATTTGGATCGACATCATCGGAATTTGTGTTTTTCTGCTCCCATTCACTTTCATGATTATCAAGCTGGCCTTGCCGCTGGTAATTAATGCCTATGTAACTGGCGAAATGTCCTCCAATGCGGGTGGCCTGATTCGCTGGCCCGTATTTGCACTGCTACCCCTGGGGATGCTGCTTTTGGCCATCCAAGCTTTATCGGAGTTAATCAAACGCATTGCGTTTCTCCAGGGCTTGGTGCCCGACCCCACCAAAAAACAGGGCAGCAAGACGGCCGAGGAAGAACTGGCCGAGTTCCTGCAACAAAAAGAAGTAGCCGCCCGTGAAGCAGCGCAACTGGGAGCCGCAAAATGAACGAGTTCCTTATCGCCAACATGGCGCCCATCATGTTCGCCTCGCTGATCATCTTTTTGATGTTCGGCTATGCAGTGACCTTTTCGCTAGCCGCCTGCGGTCTATTTTTTGGCTTTGTGGCCGTGGAGCTGGGCGTCATCCAGCCCGCCTTTTTACAAAGCCTGCCGCTGCGCATATTCGGCATCATGCAAAACGACACCTTGCTGGCGATTCCATTCTTCACCTTTATGGGCTTGATTTTGGAACGCTCGGGCATGGCCGAGGACTTGCTCGACACCATCGGCCAGTTGTTCGGACCCATCCGCGGCGGCCTGGCCTATGCCGTGATTCTGGTGGGCGCCATGCTGGCCGCCACCACCGGCGTGGTGGCTGCGTCGGTCATCTCCATGGGCCTGATTTCCCTACCCATCATGCTGCGCTACGGCTATGACCGGCGAGTGGCCAGCGGCGTGATTGCCGCATCGGGCACGCTGGCCCAAATCATTCCACCCTCGCTGGTGCTCATCGTGCTGGCCGACCAATTGGGTAAAAGCGTGGGCGACCTGTACAAAGGCGCGTTCATTCCAGGCTTTGTGCTTACAGGCCTGTACATCATGTACATTTTGGTGCTCAGTATTTTTTACCCACAGTCGGTACCGGCCCTGCCCGCCGAGGCGCGCACCATCCGCGAAAAAGACGGCACCTCCGGGCTGCGCTCCTTGTTGATTCTGGTGATTCTGTCCACCGCTGCCGCCATAGGCTTTGCCAAATGGCGCCCCGCCAGCGTGGCACTCGATGAGCTGATCGTCACCTCCATGTGCGTGGGCGTGGGCCTGGCCTTTGTAGCCGCCGTGATCAACCGGGTGACCAAAATGGGCCTGCTGTCCAATATGGCCGAACGCGTCACCTTTGTAATGATTCCGCCCCTGGCCTTGATTTTCTTGGTGCTTGGCACGATTTTTCTCGGTATTGCCACGCCCACCGAAGGCGGCGCCATGGGCGCGGTGGGCGCTCTGGTAATGGCGATTGCACGCGGTCGTATCGACCTCAAGCTGATGCGCCAGGCCATGGACTCGACCATGAAGCTGTCCTGCTTTGTGCTGTTTATCCTGATCGGAGCCACCGTGTTCAGCCTGGCCTTCCAAGGCGTGGACGGACCCAAATGGGTGGAACACCTGCTGTCAAGCCTGCCTGGTGGACAGTTGGGCTTCTTAATAGTGGTCAACATTCTGGTGTTCGTGCTGGCCTTCTTCCTGGACTTCTTTGAGCTGGCGTTCATCATCGTGCCGCTCATCGCCCCGGTGGCCGAAAAACTAGGCATCGATTTGGTGTGGTTTGGCGTGCTGCTGGCGGTCAATATGCAGACCTCGTTCATGCACCCGCCCTTTGGATTTGCGTTGTTCTACCTGCGCAGTGTCGCGCCCAACGAGGACTATGTGGATAAAGTGACCAAGAAGCCGACCAAGCGCGTCACCATCGAGCAAATTTACTGGGGCGCGGTGCCCTTTGTGATCATCCAGATTGTGATGGTCGGCCTCATCATCGCCTTCCCCGGCCTGGTTTCCAGCGGCTTGACCAAAGATCCGACGGTGGATGCCGACACAGTAATGCAACAACTGCAAAGCGATTCACAGCAACGCACAGACGATAAAGCTGCAACAGAAAAAGCCAACGAGGGTACGGCCGACGAAAAAGAAGACCCTATGAAGCGCATGCTGGAGTCCATGAAGGAAGACCAGGTCAAAAAACCGTAGTGGCTAAACCCCGATCTGCCATTAGGGTGGGACTGTCTTCCTAGGTGCCTAACCTTACGTGTTTCTAAGGCATTAAAAAACCCCGCCAAAGCGGGGTTTTTTGCGAGCTGAAGACCCGTTGGGGATTTACAGCTTTTGCGCCTGCATAAAGTCGTCCATAGATGCTTCGGCCAAGCTAAACCACAAATTACTTTCACGGCGGAAGGCCGAGTAATCGGCATAGATTTTTTTCCAGGCCGGGTTGGTGTCGCTCAGTTCGGCGTAAATGTCGGTGGCTGATTTGAATGCCGCTGCCATGATTTCTTTGGGGAAACGTTGCAGTTTGGCGCCCTGGCCGAGGAGGGTTTTGAGTGCCGGCATATTGCGCGAATCGTACTTGGCTTGCATGTCCGTGTGGGCGTAGGACGCAGCGCACTCCACAATGGCTTTGTACTCTGAGGACAGGCCTTCATAGGCTTTTTGGTTGACATAGAGCGACAACTGTGGGCCCACTTCCCAGAAACCGGGGTAGTAGTAGTTTTGCGCCACTTTGTTCAGACCCAGCTTCAAGTCGTCATAAGGGCCGACCCACTCGGCCGCGTCGATAGTCCCTTTTTCCAGAGCTTGGTAAATTTCACCGCCCGGAATGTTCTGTGGCACCACGCCAAGGCGCTCAAGCACACGTCCGGCAAAACCACCGCAGCGGAACTTCAGTCCTTTGAGGTCGTCAAGGCCTTTAATCTCTTTACGGAACCAACCGCCCATTTGCACGCCTGTGTTGCCCATGGGGAAGTTCACGATACCGACTTTGCCGAAATGCTCGCGGAACAACTTCATGCCATTGCCTTCGTACATCCAAGCGGTCATTTGGCGGCTGTTCAGGCCAAATGGCACCGCGCAGTCCAGTGCATAGGTGGGATCCTTGCCGAAGAAATAGTAAGAGGCCGTGTTGGCCATCTCGATAGTGCCGTTGGACACGCCGTCCAAGACGCCAAAGGCAGGCATCAGTTCGCCAGCCGCGTGGGTGCTGATGGTGAACTTACCACCGCTTAACTCACCTACTTTTTTGGCGAACACGTCGCACACACCGAAAAGCGTATCAAGCGCTTTGGGGAAGCTGGACGCACAGCGCCAGCGCAAGGTAGCCTGGGCATGGACTGCGGGCGCAGCACCTGCCGCCAATATGCCAGCGATACCAGCATTCCTAATAATTGAGCGACGATCCATAGTTAACTCCGTAAAAAGTGAAAGAAATCCAAGCCGGAGCCCGCGCAAGCGGGGATCACGGCCTGCCAACATGACCAAAGCGGATTGTATGAACGCTCAGGCGGCTTTTGACAGGGGTTTTCCCTTGGAATCAGCCTCTAACAGCGCGCCAAAGCGAGCGCGCACAGAGGCTTCGATGCCGATGGCATCCAGGCCATGCATCGCCATGAGCTTGGCCGGATCGCCGTGCTCGATAAAGCGGTCGGGTAAACCCAGGCTCAATACCGGCAGCACCAGACCAGCGGCCTGCAGCGCCTCTTGCACCGCGCTACCTGCCCCGCCCATGAGTGCCGCATCCTCTACGGTAACGATGGCATCGTGGCGGGCGGCCAGCGCAAGCAAAAGCGCGGTGTCGAGCGGCTTGGCCCAGCGCATATTGGCCACCGAGAGGTCCATCGACTCTGCGACCGCCAGTGCCGGGTACAAGAGCGTGCCAAAGGCCAGGATGGCGATTCGGCTGCCCTCTCGGCGCAGCTCGCCTTTGCCAAAGGGCAAGGCCTGCAAATCGGCTTGTACCGCCACGCCGGCGCCGGCGCCCCGGGGGTAACGCACCGCCACCGGGTGGTTTTGCGCAAAAGCGCTGCTGAGCAGCTGGCGGCACTCGTTTTCGTCGGCCGGGCAGGCGATGCTCATATTGGGAATGCAGCGCAAGAAGGCGATGTCGTAATTACCGGCATGGGTTGCGCCATCGGCGCCGACCAGGCCGGCCCGGTCCAGGGCAAAGACAACTGGCAGGTTTTGGATCGCCACATCGTGGATCAGCTGGTCATAGGCCCGCTGCAAGAAGGTGGAATAAATCGCCACCACGGGTTTGAGCCCGTCTGCGGCCAAACCGGCGGCAAAAGTGACCGCATGCTGCTCCGCAATGCCGACATCAAAGTAACGCTGCGCAAAGCGCGCCTCAAACTCCACCAATCCCGAACCCTCGCGCATGGCCGGGGTGATGCCGACCAGGCGCTCATCCTGGGCCGCCATATCGCACAGCCACTGGCCAAACACCTGGGTGAAAGTCGGTTTGGCCGGCGCTGCGGACTTTTGCAGGCCCACGTTAGGGTCAAATTTGCCCGGCCCGTGGTAGGCGACCGGGTCGGCTTCGGCCATTTTGTAGCCCTGCCCTTTGCGGGTAATGACGTGCAAAAACTGCGGGCCGGTCAGGTTTTTGATGTTTTCCAGCGTCGGCAGCAGGGAATCGAGGTCGTGCCCGTCAATGGGACCGATGTAATTAAAGCCAAACTGCTCAAACAAAGTAGCCGGCACCACCATGCCTTTGGCGTGCTCCTCGATGCGTTTGGCGATTTCAAAGAGCGTGGGCGCACCCTTTAGCACTTTTTTACCCACGCTCTTGGCCTTGGCGTAAAACTGCCCGCTCATGAGCTGCGCCAGGTAGCGATTGAGCGCGCCCACCGGGGGGCTGATACTCATTTCGTTGTCGTTGAGGATGACCAGCAGGCGGCAATCTTGCACGCCCGCGTTGTTCATAGCCTCAAAGGCCATTCCGGCGGTCAGTGCACCGTCGCCAATAATGGCTACCGAATAGCGGGGGTCCCCTTGCAGCTTGGCGGCCATGGCCATACCCAAGGCAGCCGAAATGGAGGTGCTGGAATGCGCTGTGCCAAAGGTGTCGTATTCACTCTCGCTGCGCTGCGGAAAACCACTGAGGCCGCCGAGCTGGCGCAAACTGGCCATGCGGTCGCGCCGGCCGGTCAGGATTTTGTGGGGGTAAGTTTGGTGGCCCACATCCCAGACCAGGCGGTCGCGTGGCGTGTCAAACACATAGTGCAGCGCGACGGTCAGCTCTACGGTGCCCAAATTAGAGCTCAGATGGCCGCCGGTTTTAGAGACGCTGTCTAGCAAATACGCCCGCAACTCATCCGAGACTGTGCGCAGTGCGGCGCGTGGCAGAGCCCGCAGGTCTTTAGGGCTGTTGATTTGCGGCAACAAGGGGCTGGATGCTTGGTAAGTGTTTGGCATAGTGAACTCAGATAAATCAGTGGCTGCGCTGAACCACCCTGCGGGCCAGGGCCGACAGCGCACGGGTATCAGCCAGTCCTGTCTGCGCCAGCGCCTGCTCGGCCTGCTCGCACAATTGTTGCGCATACTGGCGGCTTTGCGCCAGTCCCATCAAGGACACAAAGGTCGGCTTATCGTTCTGGGCGTCTTTGCCAGCCGTTTTGCCCAGGGTGGCAGAGTCGGCGCTGACATCGAGCACATCGTCCACTATCTGAAACGCCAGACCCAAAGCCCGCCCAAAAATGGCCAATTGCTCCTGGGCGTGGGCGTCTGCGCCACCGCACACGGCGCCCATGCGCACGCTGCACTCCAGGAGGGCACCGGTTTTGCAGCGGTGCATATGGCGTAACGCGTCTTCGCTCAGTGCTTTGCCTACGTGATCGAGGTCGATAGCCTGGCCCCCAGCCATACCCGCACAACCCGAGGCCCTGGCCAGCAAGCCGCACAGGCGGCCCTGCACGGCGGGCGCCACGCTCCCGTCCTCGGGGGTCAAAAGCTCAAACGCCAAGGTTTGCAGCGCGTCCCCGGCGAGCAAGGCGCCCGCCTGGCCGAACTTGACGTGCACCGTGGGCTTGCCCCGGCGCAGCACGTCATCGTCCATACAGGGCATGTCGTCATGGACCAAGGAATAGGCATGGATCAACTCCACGGCGCAGGCCGCGCGGACCACCGCGCCGTCTTGGCTGCCCAGGGGGCGGCCCACCGCAGCCTCAAATGCCGCGATGACCAAGAGAGGGCGCAGCCGCTTGCCACCGTCCAGAGCCGCATATCGCATGGCATCGACCAAGTGGAGCGGGCGCACCGGGCCGGCGGCACACAAGGTTTGGGGCGACAAAAACGCGTCCAAAGCCACTTCCAAGGCGTCGGTATGGTGCGCTGTCCATGGCTCAAGATCAAAAGCGGACATGCGGCTTAGGCGCCTTTCCAGGGCTTGATAGCCCCGTTGTCGAGGACTTTAATCTGATCCTCCACCGCCTGCAGGCGATCGCGGCACAGTTGCAAAAGGACCGCGCCGCGCTGATAGCTGCTCAGTAGTTGGTCCAGCGGCATATTGCCGCTTTCCATGCTTCCCACCAGTTGCTCCAGTTCTTGCATCGCTGCCTCGTAGGCAGGGCCTTGCAGCACCGGGTCGGCGTCTGTCAAAGCGGTATCGGAACGGGGCTTGGGCATCAAAATTTCCAAAAAAGGCAGGCACGGGCTCGAAACTACAGATAATTCTATTGCACCACCCTGGGGCGGCCCCAGCAAATCGAGCATTCCCCCTACGGGTACAATACTTCACTTTCGCGACCGTGCGCCCCCACAGGTGTGCGGTCTTTCATTGATTGCGCGTCCCAAGCGCACCCTCCCTGTGGGGAGTCTTTAGGTCAGGTCCACCATGTCTGATTTAAGTCTTCAACTGCAGCAGGCCCTGAGCCAACTTCCAGTTTCAAGCTATTTTGATACGTCGCTCCATGCGCGCGAGATGGATCGGTTGTTCAAGCAGGGGCCCAGCTATATCGGGCATTCCCTGAGCGTGCCCGAGGTAGGCGACTACTTCGCCTTGCCCCAGGAACAAGAGGGTCGTGTACTGGTGCACAACGCCAGTGGCATCGAACTGGTCTCCAACGTCTGCCGCCACCGCCAGGCCATCATGCTCAAGGGGCAAGGCTCTTTGGTGCAGGGTGCGGGCACTGCCGGCGGCAATATCGTCTGCCCGCTGCACCGCTGGACCTACTCCGGGGTGGAGTCCGCAGCTTGTGCCCCGGTTGGCAAGCTCATAGGCGCCCCCCATTTCGCCAGCGATCCTTGCCTCAATCTGAACAATTACCCAGTTCAAGAGTGGAACGGGCTTTTGTTCGAATCCCCCAAGCTGGACATCGCCGCCCATCTGGCAGGGATGGGCCCGCGCGCCGAGCTAGATTTCGGCGGCTATGTGCGCGACCACGTCGAAATGCACGTGTGCAACTACAACTGGAAAACCTTTATCGAGGTCTACCTGGAGGACTACCATGTCGGCCCCTTCCACCCCGGTCTGGGCAATTTCGTCACCTGCGATGACTTACGCTGGGAATTTGGCAAACACTACTCGGTACAAACCGTGGGCCCCGGCGCGCGCCTGCGATCCTCGGACGCCAAAGGGGGCTCGCCCACCTATGAGCGCTGGCAAAAGGCACTGCTGGACTACCGTGGCGGCGAGCCGCCCCAGCACGGCGCCATCTGGCTGACTTTGTACCCCCACACCATGGTGGAGTGGTACCCCCACGTGCTGACGGTCTCCACCCTGCATCCGATGGGGGTGGACAAGACCATGAACATGGTCGAGTTCTTCTATCCCGAGGAAATCGCCGCCTTTGAGCGCGACTTTGTTGAGGCGCAACAAGCCGCCTATATGGAAACCTGCATCGAAGACGACGAAATCGCAGAGCGCATGGACGCCGGACGCAAAGCCCTGATGCAGCGCGGCGACAACGAGGTGGGGCCCTACCAAAGCCCGATGGAAGACGGCATGCAGCATTTCCATGAGTGGTACCGCGCCGCCATGGGCGATGCCTTAGCCCCCTGACGATGGCCCCCAACCGCACCGAGGGCAGCGCCCTGTCGGCGCTGTGGATGGTGCTGGCGTCTTTTTTGTTTGCCACCATGGCCGTAGGCGTGAAGTCAGCCGCCCACAGCTTCACCATTTTTGAGATTATTTTTTACCGGGGTCTGGTCAGCGTCGCCTTTATGGCCGTGGTGGTGCGCGCCCGGGGCGCCAGTTTACGCACGCCGGTGCCCATAATGCACCTGACCCGCAGCGCCATCGGCGTGCTCTCGCTGAGTTCCTGGTTTTACGCCATCGCCCACTTGCCCGTAGCCACCGCCATGACGCTCAATTACATGAGTGGGGTGTGGCTCGCAGCCTTTATTTTGGGCGGCGCGCTGCTCTATGGCCAGCCCCAAAAACAAGGGCCGCTGATGCTGACGGTACTGGTGGGCTTTGTAGGCGTGGTAATGACTTTGCGCCCCACCATCGACCACGACCAATTGTTTGCCGGGCTTATCGGGCTGCTCTCTGGCGTGGGTGCGGCGCTGGCCTATATGCAGGTGACTGCACTGGGCAAAGTGGGCGAGCCCGAAGAACGCACCGTGTTTTACTTCTCGGTGGGCACCACCTTGGTCGGTGCCGGCGGCATGCTTTTTACGCCTGCCACGCCCTGGAACGCGGTGCATTGGCAAGATGCAGCCTGGCTCATTCCGATCGGTGTGCTCGCCTCGCTGGGCCAATGGGCGATGACGCGCGCCTACCGCAAAGGCGCCACTCTGGTGGTAGCCAGCATGCAGTACTGGGGCATTGTCTTTGCCAGCCTTTACAGCATTTGGCTCTTTGACGACCCTATTGCGCCTATGGCTTGGGCTGGCATATGTTTAATCGTGGCCAGCGGCATTGTTTCGACAATTTTGCGCACGCGGGCTATGCCCGAGGCACCGGCCCAGGGCGTGTAGAGTGCGGCGCCAAAACTCGCAACGCTGTTTTTCAAAAGACGCCGCTATGTACACCACCTTGATCACCGCCGCTCAACTGCAAAACCTGCAGCAATCGGGGCAGTCCACCTTGGTTTTTGACTGTAGTTTTGACCTGGCACGCCCAGAGGCCGGGGCGCAAATGTTTGCTGACTCGCACCTGGCCGGGGCTATTTTTGCCGACCTGGACCGCCACCTGAGCGCCAAGGGCGACCCACAACAAACCGGCGCCTGCAGCGGTGGGCGCCACCCGCTGCCATCGCGCGCTGTGTTTGCGCAGTGGCTGCAGTCCGTCGGCCTAGAGGCAGGCATGCAAGCAGTCGTCTATGACCGCCAGGGCAGCAGCTTTTGTGGTCGGCTGTGGTGGATGCTGCAGTGGATGGGGCACCCCGGCGTGGCCGTGCTTGACGGCGGACTTGCCGCCTGGCAAGCAAGCGGTGGCGCGCTGGCCAGTGGGGCCGCGCACGTAGCCGCGCAGCCCTCGGCCTTTTCACCATCGGACCCGTTGCTACCCTTAGTCGATGTAGCCACGGTACTCGCCGGCCTGGGCCGCAGTGGCCAAACGGTGGTCGACGCCCGCGCCACGCCGCGTTTTAAAGGTGAAGTGGAGCCACTGGACCCGGTGGCAGGCCATATTCCAGGGGCGCTGAACCGCCCTTTTGGCCAAAATCTAGATGCTCAAGGATTTTTCAAACCCGCCGAACAACTGCGCCAGGAATGGCTGACCTTGCTCGGCCAGCGCAGCGCCGATACCGTGGTGCACCACTGCGGCAGCGGGGTGACGGCGATTCCCAATATCTTGGCCATGCGCATTGCTGGCATCGGGCCCGGTGCTTTGTTTGCCGGCAGTTGGAGCGAATGGTGCAGCGATCCGGCGCGCCCGGTGGCCCGCGGCTAAGCGGGAAGCGTTCTAACGGGTCAGGACTACCACGTCGCTGCCCCACCACCACAGGTACACCGTATCGCCCCAGGTCATTACGGCGCTGCCACGGCGGGCGGCGTTGGTGTGCGTCACTTTGATGAGCAAACCGCTTTGCAGGCGCACATGGTAGGTGGTGAGGTTGCCCAAATAGGCAATTTCGGCAATGACACCTTGCACCTGGTTGTAGCCAATTTCAGCAGGGAATTCGCGCTCGGCATCGTCCACCGGCTGGGTTTGGATGCTAATTTTTTCCGGCCGTACCGCCACCTGCACTTGCATGCCGTGCGTGCCGGTAATTCCGTGGGTGACATAGTGCTTGCAGTCGGCCGAACCGATCACCACATGGTCGGCCTCGTCCACCTCCACCGTGCCTTCAAACATATTGACCGTGCCGATAAAGTCGGCCACGAAGCGGCAGTTGGGCGTCTCGTAAATTTCGGCGGGTTTGCCGATTTGCAAAATCTTGCCTTCACTCATCACGCCGATGCGGGTAGCCATGGTCATGGCCTCCTCCTGGTCGTGGGTGACCATGACGCAGGTCACGCCCACGCGCTCAATGATGTCGACCAGCTCCAGTTGCGTGCGTTGGCGTAGCTTGGCATCCAGGGCGCCCAGGGGTTCGTCCAGCAGCAGCAACTGCGGGCGCTTGGCCAGGCTGCGCGCGAGCGCAACGCGCTGTTGTTGTCCACCTGAGAGTTGGTGCGGTTTGCGCTTGGCGTAGTTGCGCAGTTGCACAAGGTCAAGCATTTGTGTCACCCGCTCTTCGATGGCGTCTTTGGCCATGCCGTCACGCTTCAAGCCAAAGGCGATGTTGTCCCAGACCGTCAGGTGCGGAAACAGCGCATAGCTCTGAAACATCATATTGATCGGCCGCTCGTAGGGCGCCAGGCCCACAATATCCTGACCGGCCAGCAAGATGTGCCCGGCGGTGGGCGTTTCAAAGCCTGCCAGCATGCGCAGCAGGGTCGATTTGCCGCAGCCCGAGGAACCCAGCAAAGCAAATATTTCGCCCTGCTGAATGTCCAAGCTGACATCGTCGACGGCATACACATCGTCAAATTTTTTGACGATGTTTTGGATCTGCAGAAACGGGGCCGGGGCTGGATCGTGTGCCAATGGGTATTCCTATCTCTCGTGAATATGACAAACAAGCATCGCTGGGCCTTTACCCCTGCGCCTCGGCCAAGGCAAGTTGGGCCTCGCGGGCCAGGCGCCGGCTTTGGCGGGCCACCCAGACGCTGTAGACCACCACTGCTGTGCTGATGATGGTGATCAAGATCGTCGCGGCGGCGTAAATCGTCGGGTTAATACCCCGACGTGCATAGCCAAATATCACCTGCGGCAAGGTATTCACACCGGGACCGGACAGAAACTCCGAAATCACCACATCGTCAAATGACAAGGTAAAGGACAGCAAAAATGCCGCTACGATGGCCTGCGCAATATTGGGCAGCGTCACCAGAAAAAAGACCTGCACGGGCTTAGCCCCCAAGTCCATGGCGGCCTCTTCCACCGAGCGGTCCACCTCCAGCAGGCGCGACTGCACCACCACCATGGCATAGGACATGCCCAGCAGCGTGTGGCCCAAAACAATGGTGAGCAATCCGCGCTCGGGCCAACCAAACACATTCTGAATGCCCACCATCAGCAGTAACAAGGACAGTCCAATGACCACCTCGGGCATCACCAAGGGCGCATTGACCATGCCCGAAAACAAGGTCCGCCCGATAAAGCGCTGGTAGCGCACCAAAACAAACGCGGCAAAAGTTCCCAAGACCGCTGACAGCACGCCAGTGGCCAGCGCAATCTGCAAAGACAGCCAAAAGCCTTCCACAATCTTGGTATCGCGCCCCAAAGCCTCGTACCAGCGCCAGGAAAACCCGGTAAACACCGCGTCCTGGCGGCTGCTGTTAAAGGAAAACACCACCATAAACAGCAAGGGCAGGTACAAAAACAAAAATACAAGCACCATCCAGGCGCGGCCGAAGTAGTTTTGCAAAATGCGTTGCATGGCGGGCCCCTTAATGCTTTGCCAGCTCGGCCGATTGCGCAGCCGAGCGGTAATACAGCGCCAGCGGCACCACTATCAGTGCAATCATGCTCACGGCCAGGGCACTGGCGCGCGGCCAGTTGTTGCTGGTAAACATCTCATCCCAGACCACGCGCCCCACCATGATGTTTTCCGGTCCGCCCAGCAAGGACGGAATCACAAACTCACCCACTGCCGGGATAAACACCAGCATAAATCCCGCCACAATCCCGGCCTTGGACAGCGGTACCGTCACCAGCCAAAACGCTTTAAAAGGAGATGCGCCCAGGTCATAAGCAGCCTCCAGCAGGCGCAGGTCCAGCTTGGACAAAGTAGCGTACAGGGGCAACACCATAAAGGGCAGGTAAACATAGGTCATGCCCACCAGCATGGAGACATTGGTATAGAGCATTTGCACAGGCTCAGTGATCAGCCCCAGCGCAAGCAACAAGCGGTTCACCACGCCCTGGTCGGCCAAGATGCCTTTCCAAGCGTAGACCCGTAGCAAAAAAGAGGTCCAAAACGGCAGCATCACCATCATCAACAAAGCTGGACGCACGGCCGGGGAGGCGCGAGCTATCGCGTAGGCAAACGGGTAGCCCAAAATCAAACACAAAACGGCAGTGCAGAACGCATAGGCCACGGAGCGCAGGTAGGCCTCCACATAAATCGTCTGGCCCCAGATACCCGTCTCGGTGCTGACAAAAATACTGGTGTAGTTGTCGTATTTGAGGTGCAGGACGCCGGCTTTGGCGTCCCACAGGGGCTTGAACGGGTGGATGTCCGCGCCCATGTCCACAAAGCTGATGTAGAGCAGCACCAAAAACGGCAACATGAAGAAGAACAGCAGCCAGGCCATCGGCACACTAATGACAAAGCGGCGCCCGGGCGCAGGCAGCGCGCTGTGCGTAGTGGAGTCAGTGCTCATGGTGCGGGTTATTTATGCAATGCGCGGGCAAGAAAAAAGGACTGTTCACCCGAAGCAATGAACAGTCCCCTTGCGGTTAGCGAAAGCCTTTATTTGCCCTTTTTAAAGGTGGTAAAGGCGCTGGCCATAGCCTCACGGCCCTCATTGGTGAATTTGCCGGGCGGTACCATCTTGGCAGCCACTGCGGGCTCGATAAAGATAGTCTTGTTGCCCGCCACTTCGGGCTTCATTTGGGCCAAGGCCGCTTTGTTGCCGGTGGGGTAGCTCATCTCATTGGAGACCATGGCAGCGTTCTCCGCGCGCAGATAGAAGTCGATGAAAGCGTGGGCATTGCCCGGGTGCTTGGCGTCTTTGGTGATAGCCATCGAGTCAAAGAAGATCATGGCGCCAGCGCTGGGCAGCAAGGCTTCAATCACGTCTTTAGAGCCATTCTCTTTGGCGCGCGAGGCCGCGATATTGATGTCGCCAGACCAACCCACCACCGCGCAAGCCTTGCCGCCGGCGACGTCGTCAATCATGGTCGAGCTGAAGATGCGGATGTCTTTGCGCACTTTGGCCAGCATGTCCACCGCCGCTTTGTGGTCGGCAGGGTCATTAGAGTAAGCGTCCTTGCCGATGTAGTGCAAAGCGGGCGGGATGATTTCCGTGGGCGAATCCAGGTACGCAATGCCACACGACTTGAGCTTGGAGGTGTACTCAGGCTTAAAGACCAGATCCCACACGTTTTCGGGCATGGGCGTTTTGCCCAGCGCTTTTTCCACTTTGGTACGGTTGATACCCACCGTGGTAAAGCCCCAGGCCCATGGCACCAGGTATTTGTTGCCTGGGTCGGCCTTAGTCAGGCCGGCCATGATGTCGCTGTCCAGGTTGCCATAATTCTTGAGCTTGGCGCGGTCCATCGGCTGGAAGAAGCCTGCCTCAACCTGCGCCGGGCTAAAGGCGGTGCCGGGCACCACAATGTCGTAACCCGTGTTGCCGGCCACCAGTTTGGCGTTCAGCGCCTCATTGGTTTCGAAAGTGTCGTAATTGACCTTGATGCCGGTTTCTTTCTCAAAGGCGGCAACCATTCCCTCAGGGATGTAATCGGGCCAGTTGTAAATATTGAGTACTTTTTCTTCTGCGGGCGCACTGGCGGCGGGCGCAGGCGCTTCTTCTTTTTTGCCACAAGCGGCAAGGGCCAGTGCCGCTAGGGCAACACTCAATACGTACTTTGACATGAGGGGGAACCTCCAAAAATATGGTCGGTGAATAAAAAAAGGCATGCGCCGCGTCAAGCCCAGCGGGGCCTGACACCAATAAATTATAGGTTTGTAGCAGACCTGCCGGGCGCGGCCTTGGCGATTTGGCCGCACAAATAAGTCCAAACCAGGGTGGCGGCGGCGTGGCTGGTCAGCTCGGCATGGTCATAGGCGGGTGCAACCTCCACGCAATCCATCGCCACGCAGGCCAGTGGCGCCAAGCCCTCCAGCCAAGTCAAAACCTGCGTACTGCTGAGCCCGCCGGGCTCGGGCGTGCCGGTTCCGGGGGCAAAAGCCGGGTCCAGGCAGTCGATATCCAGCGTCAGATAAACCGGCTTGTCCGCCAGGCGCGCCAGCACCTGGTCGATGAGCGGCTGCAGCCCCGCGCCGTCCAGTCCCCGCATGTCCCGGGCGCTGAAAATCAGACCGCCCTGGTCGGCCACATAGTTGCGCGCAGCCCGGCTGCCCGAGGAGCGCAGGCCGATTTGCACCGTGTGCGCCGGGCTGACCAAACCCTCTTGCAGGGCCTCGTACGTCCAGGTGCCATGGCCCGAGGGCTCGCCGAAATGGTCGCTCCAGGTGTCGCAATGGGCATCAAAATGCACCAGTGCCAAGGTCCCAAAGCGCGCCTTGGCCGCACGCAAGAGCGCCAGCGTGACCGAATGGTCACCGCCTAAAAAGACGCAGTGGTGCTGCGCCATCAGCGCCTGGGCCTGGGTTTGGATATGTTCGCGCACCTGCGCCAAGCCTCCCGCATTGGGCAAGCGCATATCGCCGGCATCCCCCAAAAGCCCCAAAGGCGAGACATCGAAGTGCGGGTGTATGGCGTCGCACAGCATCAGGCTGGCGCGGCGGATCTCCTGCGGGCCAAAGCGCGCGCCGGGCCGGTTGGTCACTGCGCCGTCAAAAGGAATGCCCGCCAGCGCAAAAGGCTGTGCGGCCAAGGTATCGGCGCCCAAAAACCGGTTGCCATTGCTGGCGTAGGCGAAAGTCCCCATGCTCATCGTGTAATCTCCATAGATTCAATGGTAACCACTGGCGCAGGGCCAGGGTCACCGCGCCGGACACCCTTGCCTTGAACCCTCGCTTCCAAAAACCCCTGGCCTACGCCTGCCTGGCCCTGAGCATGACCCTGGTGGGCAGTTACGTGGCCTTGTCCAAACCACTGGTGGCCGTGCTGCCGGTGCTGCTGCTGGCCTGGTTGCGCTTTGGTATCGCCGCCGTTGCCATGGCCGGCTGGCTCAAGAAACCGGCCGGCGAGGGGCCAATGGACCGGCGCACCCGGGGGTTGCTGTTTTTAGAGTCCTTTTTGGGCAATTTTTTGTTTTCTATGTGTATGCTGTTTGGCGTGAGCCTGACCAGCACCTTGTCGGCTGGGGTCATCATGTCGGCCATCCCGGCAGCGTCTGCACTCATGGGCTGGTATTTCCTGAAGGAAAAAATCGGGTGGCGCATTTGGCTGGCGGTGGTGCTGGCGATGCTGGGTATCGCCTTGCTGGCCCTGGCCCGCGCGGCGCCGGGCACCACCGATCCGGCGGCCGCGCCCTACCCCCATGCCCTGTGGGGCAATCTGCTGCTTTTTGGCGCCGTGCTGTGCGAAGCGGCCTATGTGGTCATCGGCAAGCGACTCTCCAACACCTTGAGCGCCAAGCGCATTGCGGCGCTGATCAACCTCAATGGGTTTGCGCTGTCCACCCCGGCGGGCCTGTATTTGGCGATGCAATTTGATTTTGGCGCGGTCGCGCCCCAGTGGTGGGCACTCTTGGTGCTCTATGCCCTGGCCGCCAGCGTCTGGGTGGTCTGGCTTTGGATGACCGGCCTGCGCACCGTGCCCGCCACGCAGGCCGGGGTATTTACCGTGATGCTGCCCGTCGCCACGGCGGCCATTGGCATTTTGGGCTTTCACGAAGAATTTACGCCAGTACAGGCCGTCGCCTTTGTGCTGGCGCTGATCAGCTTATTGCTCGCCACCTTGCCCGAACGGCGCCAAGGTTTGCCGCCGTCGCCATCGGCCTGATCCGGCCCCTGCGCCAGCCGCTGGGGGGCTACCAACAGGTATTTGACGAACATGGGCATGTCACGACAACCTCTTTGGCGCTCGCACGTAGACCAATGCATTACCGCCTTAGCGCAAATAGGCGTCACAAAGGTCGATCGGGGCGATGATTTTTTGCATAAAAAACATCTGTAAGGCCTCCAAAAGGGCCCGCGATCGGCCCAAAAAACGTAAAAATTGTTAGAACTAAAGCAAAAAACTGGTCTTTGTACTTGGAAAGCCCCAATTTCTCCAGTAGCATCCACCCGCCCAGCGTAAAGTTTATCGCTGGCGATCATCTAACTCCCTGAAGGACCTCGTCACAATGGCAACTGCAAAGAAAGCGCCCGCTAAAAAAGCGGCGCCCGCTAAAAAAGCAAGCACTAAAACCGCACCAGCCGCAAAGAAAGCGGCTCCTGCTAAAAAGCGCGCCGTCAATGCTGCGTTCATGAAGCCCCTGACCCCCAGCGCCGCATTGGCCGCTGTAGTCGGCGCAAAACCCCTGGCTCGTACCGAAGTGGTCAAGCAACTGTGGGTTTACATCAAGAAGCACAAACTGCAAGACACCGCCAACAAGCGCAACATCAATGCCGATGCCAAGCTCAAGGACGTGTTTGGTAAAGCACAAGTGAGCATGTTCGAGATGGCTGGCCTGATCGGCAAGCACCTGTCGTGATCTGACGCGCAGAGCCGCCGCAAGGCGTGCTTCTACCAAAAAAAGGCCGGAATTTCCGGCCTTTTTTTATGCCCGCAAGGCCGCTTAATGCAAGCGCACCCCTTGGCGTTCTAACTCGGCCTGCACAGCCGCCATGTCTACTTCGGCGGTACTTTGGCCGGTCTGCACCGACACGGCGGCGGCCACGCCAGCGCCCTGGCCCGTCACGGTGCAAGCCATCATATTGCGCATAGCCGCGTGCGAGACCATGTCGCCGGCCACACAGCGCCCGGCGACCAGCAAGTTGTCCACTTCCAGCGGCACCATGCAGCCGTAGGGCACCTCAAAATACCGCCCCGTAGTGGGCAAAATCAAAATGTTGTAGCCGTCGATGAACTCGGGAAAAATACCCACCGAATCATCAAACTTGGCCTGGTTACGCACGTCCTCGCTGCACAAGTTGTAGCGGCCAATGATTTTGCGCGAGTCGCGTACGCCCAGCGTCATCCCAAAATTGCGCAGCTTGGCGTCTTCAAAACCGGGCACCACTTTTTTCAGGGCCATCAGCGCATGCAGCGCTTCTTGGCGGCCCTGCATCTCGGCAGCGGTCAGGTCCATCACGTCGGTGGCGTCAAAGCCGTACATATGCGCGAGGTTCAGGTTGGTGGCCTCGCCCGCAGGCGTGAGCGCCGACCAGGAGCCGCCCAGATTGGTGCTGTTTTGCGGGATCACGCCCAGCTCCCGGGCGGTGTCAAACTCTTTGTCCAGGTAGGGGCTGCGCAGGGCATCTTCCTTGCCGGTGGTCTCTTGGGCCCAGGTGCGGCTCCAGTCGGCGTAGGTGGCAGGCTGGCTTTCGGTGTACGCCACAAAGCGCGCGGTATCCACGCCCGAGGCGTTGAACACGGTGGTCATACCCAGCATCTTGTCTTTGGGGGTTTTGCGGTAGCTGGCACCGGCCAAATGGGCAATGTCGGCGTCGCCCGTGCAATCGATGATGCGCTTGGCCAGCACCACCTGGCGGCCAGACTTGCTCTCGGTCACGATGCCGCGCAGGCGCTTGCCGTCGTCCTCAAAAATCACATCGACCGCTAGGCAGTGCAGGATAGGGCGCACGCCGGCCTCGGTAATCAAGCGGTCGGCCACCACCTTGAAAAAATCGGCATCCAGGCACTGGCTGTCGTTGTACGGCCATTTGATGGCGCCGCCCATCTTGGCAGCAATGCGCTCCATCTCGATGCCAATGCCCTCGCCCTCGACCGTGCCCTCGTAGCGGTACCAGGCCAGAGTTTCCATTCCGACGGTGGTGATCACCCCCCCAAAGCAGCCAAAGCGCTCCATCAGCACGGTATCGGCGCCCACCCGGCGCGCCGCCAGCGCAGCCGAAATTCCGGCCGGCCCAGCACCCACCACCAGCACGTCACAGCGAGTCAGCACCGGCAAGGTTTTACCGGGCTCTTGGTAGGTCTGGGCGTCGGCTGCCAGTTCGCCCAAAGCGGGCGGGTTCTGGCGCAGCACCTCACCTTCCTCGGTTTGGCGGCGCTGGACGGGCATGCGCTGACCGGACCAGCGGGTCAGCAGGCGCTGGGCACGGGCGGCATATTTGTCTTCATCGTTCATGGAAAAACCTCGGCAGTCGGTCACAACAAGCCCCCAAAGGGCCTGGGCGCATTCTCCCGCCGCCCGCAATGGGCAATTTATTAAATTGCGCCTCTCAATGGCGCAGCACCGGCAAATCCGGGTGGGCAAAGGAGCCCCGCACCTAGAATTGCCCGCTAGTCTGAGGCCCCGCACAGCGGCAGGGCGCCAGGCCGCAAAAGCACATCCTTGCACAGTACAAAGCGGAGACTGACTACATGACAGAAGAAGCAACAGCGCCCAGCTCGCCGGCACGACGTCGCGCGGGCCGCGGCAGCGGCACCATCCGCGTTGCGCCCTCCACCACCAAATACCGCAGTTTGAAGCACCGCCTGCCGCCCACGCCCATGGTGTCCGAGGACGAGTTAGAAGCGATCCACAACGCCTCGCTCACCATCCTTGAAGAGATGGGTATGGACTTCATGCACCCGGGCGCGCGCGCGATTTTGAAAAAAGCCGGGGCCGATGTGCGCGAAGGCTCCGAGCGCGTGCGCTTTGACCGCAACCTGATTTTGCAAAGCATCAAGTCCTGTCCGTCCGAATTCACGCTGCATGCGCGCAACCCGGAACGCAATATCCGCATCGGCGGCAAAAACTTGGCCTTTGCGCAAGTGGCCAGTCCGCCTAATTGCTCGGACATGCAAGGCGGTCGCCGCGCCGGTAACCAACAAGACTTTCGCAATTTAGTGAAACTGGCGCAGCGCTACGACATTATTCATTGCACCGGCGGCTATCCCGTAGAGCCGGTGGATTTGCATGCCTCGGTGCGCCACCTGGATTGTTTGTCCGACATCGCCAAACTCACCGACAAAGCATTCCACGCCTATTCGCTGGGTAAAGAGCGTAACCAGGACGCGCTTGAAATCGTGCGCATCGTGCGCGGCATCAGCCATGAGCAGCTAGAGCGCGAGCCTTCGCTGTTTTCCATCATCAACAGCTCTTCACCGCTGCGGCTGGATACGCCGATGTTGCAAGGCATTTTGGAAATGTCCTCGCGCAACCAGATCATCATGCTCACGCCCTTTACGCTGGCCGGGGCCATGGCGCCGGTGACGATTGCCGGTGCGCTGGCGCAGCAAAACGCCGAGGCGCTGGCCGGTATCACGCTCACGCAATTGGTACGCCCCGGCGCGCCTGTGGTCTATGGCGGATTTACCTCGAATGTCGATATGAAAAGCGGCGCACCGGCCTTTGGTACGCCCGAGTACATGAAGGCGGTTTTGGTCGGCGGGCAACTGTGCCGCAAATACGGCATTCCCTACCGCACCAGCAATGTCAACGCAGCCAATACGGTCGATGCGCAAGCGGCCTATGAATCCGTGTTTTCTTTGTGGGCGCTGACGCAAGCCGGTGGCAACTTCATCATGCACAGCGCCGGTTGGATGGAAGGCGGCCTGACCGCATCGTTTGAAAAATTTATCCTCGATTGCGACCTCTTGCAAATGGTGGCCGAGTTTCTGACGCCGCTGGACGTCAGCCCTGCCGGTTTAGCGCTGGACGCCATACGCGATGTAGGCCCCGGCGGCCACTACTTCGGCACCGCGCACACGCTAGAGCGTTTTGAGACGGCGTTTTATTCGCCCATTATTTCGGACTGGCGCAATTTCGAATCCTGGGACGAAGGCGGTCGCCCCACGGCCTACCAAAAGGCCAATACCATTTGGCAAAAAGAACTCGAAGCCTACGAGCGCCCCCCTATGGACGCGGCGATCGAAGAAGAACTCGATGCCTTTGTCAACCTGCGTAAATCGCAGGGCGGCGCACCCACCGATTTTTAATTTTTTGTTTTGCTCTGCAAAAAGGATTTACAGATATGAAAACAACAGCACGGGTAGTCATTATCGGCGGCGGTGTCGTCGGATGTTCGGTGCTTTACCACCTGACCAAAAAGGGCTGGAGCGATGTGATGTTGCTCGAGCGCGACCAGCTCACCTCGGGTTCTACCTGGCACGCGGCAGGCGGCTTTCACACCCTCAATGGTGATCCCAATGTCGCCATGCTGCAAAGCTATACCGTGAGTTTGTACGAAGAGTTGGAACGTATCTCCGGCCAATCCTGCGGCCTGCACAAATCGCCCGGCATCATGCTGGCCGACACGCCCGAGCGCATGGAGTTTTTGAAGATGACGGTGGCGCGTGGTCGTTATCTTGGCATGGAAACCGAAATCATTTCCATCAAAGAAGCGCTCAACTACTTCCCCTTTATCGAAGAGAAATATTTTCTGGGCGCGCTGCTAGACCCCAATGAAGGCCACTTAGACCCCAGCGGCACCACCTATGCCTACGCCAAAGCCGCGCGCCTGGGCGGCGCCACCATCGAAGTGCAAACCAAGGTGGAAAGCCTGGAGCAAAAGCCCGACGGCACCTGGCGCGTCAGCACCAACAAAGGTGTGGTCGAGTGCGAGCATGTGGTCAACGCTGGCGGTCTGTGGGCGCGCGAAGTGGGCCGCATGGTCGGCATCGAACTGCCGGTGCTGGCCATGGAGCACATGTATTTGGTCACCGACGATATTCCCGAAGTAGAAGCCTTTAACAAAAGCGCGGGCAAAGAAATCGGTCACGTCATCGACTTCGGTGCCGAGAGCTATTTGCGCCAGGAAGGCAAAGGCATGGTGTTGGGCGTGTACGAACAAGCAGGCAAGCCTTGGTCCACCAAGACCACGCCCTGGAGCTTTGGCCAGGAGCTGCTGCAACCGGACTTGGACCGTATCGCGCCTTCTTTAGAAATTGCCTTCAAACATTTCCCCACGCTGGAGCACGCAGGCATCAAGCGCGTGATCAACGGGCCTTTCACCTTTGCGCCCGATGGCAACCCGCTGGTCGGCCCAGTGCAGGGCCGCACCAACTTCTGGTCCGCTTGTGGCGTGATGGCTGGTTTCAGCCAAGGCGGCGGCGTGGGCCTGGCGCTGTCCAACTGGATGGTCGATGGCGACCCTGGCTTTGACATCTGGGGTATGGATGTGGCGCGCTATGGCGACTGGGCCACGCGCACCTATACCAACGCCAAAGTGCGCGAAAACTATTCGCGCCGTTTCCGTATCCGCTTCCCCAACGAAGAGCTGCCCGCAGGCCGTCCGCTGCAAACCACGCCTTTGTACGACACATTTATCGAGCAAGGCGCGGTTATGGGCGACTCCTGGGGCATGGAAACCCCACTGTGGTTTGCGCCTAAAGGCACGCAGGCCAAAGACATCGTGTCCTTCCACCGCTCCAATGACTTTGAGCCCATCAAAGCCGAGTGCAAAGCGGTGCGTGAAGCCGTCGGCGTCACCGAAGTAGCCAACTTTGCCAAGTACGAAATTACTGGCCCCGGTGCTGAGGCCTGGCTGCAAGGCCTGATGACCAACACCTTGCCCAAAACTGGCCGCTTGCAGTTGTGCCCCATGCTCAACCACCAGGGCAAGATCATTGGCGACTTCACCATCGCCAAAGCAGAAGAAGACCGCTTCATGATGTGGGGCTCTAGCCAGGCGCAGGTCTATCACATGCGCTGGTTTGAGCAGACTTTGCCCAAAGACGGCTCGGTGCGCATCACGCCCTACGGCATGAAGCTGATTGGCTTGTCCATCGCAGGCCCCAAGTCGCGCGAAGTGCTGCAGCGCTTGACCGATGAGGACGTGTCCAACGAAGCCTTCAAGTTCATGGACTACCGCGAAATGGAAATCGCCACAGTGCAGGCCAAGATCAACCGCGTGACCTACACCGGCGACCTGGGCTACGAGATTTGGGTAGCGCCCGAGTACCAGCGCCGCTTGTACGAAAGCATCATGGCAGCGGGCGCAGATGTGGGCATCCAAAACTTCGGCATGCGCGCCCTGCTGTGCCTGCGTTTGGAGAAAAACTTCGGTACCTGGTTCCGTGAGTTCCGCCCCATTTACGGGCCTTTCGAAGCGGGCCTGGACCGTTTTGTCAAACTCGACAAGCACGAGTACATCGGCAAAGCTGCGGCCATCAAAGAAAAACAAGAAGGCCCGAAGAAGACCCGTATCTTTATGGTGGTGGACGCGCTGGACTGCGACGTGATGGGCGACGAGCCGATCTGGGTCGACGGCAAAGTGGTAGGCTGGGTCACCTCCGGTGGCTTTGGCCACTATGTGAACCAATCGCTGGCGCAGGGCTATATCCCCACCGAATGCTTCAAACCCGACATGAAGCTCGAAATCGAAATTTTGGGCGAGCGCCGGGCGGCACACCTGCAGATGGACCCGCCCTTCGACCCCGAAGCCAAGCGCATGCGCATGTAAGGAGACGCCCCGATGACGCACTACTCGGCCTGGTCATTGCTGCGCAATGCACTTGGCGGCCACCAACATTGGGACCGCGCCTGGCGCGACCCCGAACCGCGCAAAAGCTATGACGTCATCATCATCGGAGGCGGCGGGCATGGCTTAGCCACTGCCTATTACCTGGCTAAAAACCACGGTATCAAAAACATCGCGGTGCTGGAAAAAGGCTATATCGGCTCGGGCAATGCGGGGCGCAACACCACTATCGTGCGCTCCAACTACATGATGCAGGACAACACCGCGTTTTACGAACACTCCATGTCTTTGTGGCGCGGCATGTCGCAAGAGTTGAACTACAACGTCATGTTTTCGCCGCGTGGTTATTTGTACGTCACCATGTCGCCCAGTGGGCATGATGCGCAAATCCGCCGCGCCAACATCATGCGCCTGAACGGCATTCGCGCCGACATCTTGAGCCGCGAGGACGTCATGAAAGAAGCGCCCTACCTGGACTTTTCTGACGAAGCACGTTTTCCGATTTACGGTGCCATGTTGCAGCCTGACGCCGGCACTGCCCGCCACGACGCGGTGGTATGGGGCTACGCCCGCGCGGCCAATGCGCTGGGCGTGGACATCATCCAAAACTGCGAAGTGCGCGACTTTTTATGGTCGGGCGAGCGCATCACCG
>Ga0114968_10000592_pt1 | contig 26801 bp, 24 predicted proteins | sample M_130807_EF_Meta_FD_87020 | JGI IMG/M metagenome (GOLD analysis project Ga0114968, IMG submission 87020) | Freshwater microbial communities from Lake Montjoie, Canada to study carbon cycling - M_130807_EF_MetaG | ecosystem: Environmental > Aquatic > Freshwater > Lake | place: Lake Montjoie... | reverse complement strand
CCCATACTTTAATGCGCAACGGCAGTGGACGCTTGCAAGCGTTGGTTTATGCGCTACTGCCCAGCCACGCTGCAGAGCTGGCTTCGTACACAGTGTACCGATGGGAATGCGCCATCCGCTCATCGGTCGTGCTGGGGTTTGTGGGCGCCGGTGGACTGGGCCAACAACTGGACAATTCGATGAAAATGTTCAATGGCGGCGAAGTAGCCACTTTGCTGTTGGTATTCATTGTGTTGGTGGCGATGGCCGATGCTGTGAGTGCGTGGCTAAGAAGGGCTTTGTCATGAAACCCTCAGCAACTAATGCGCCTTTGCCAAAAGTCTTTTCCCGTGAAGCAGCAAACCCTCCCTACAAACTGCCGCCCCCCTTGTTCGACGCTCGATGCAGAGCTTGCTGGTTCACCGTCGCTTTGCTGATGCTGGTCATTGCAAGCTTTGTGTCTTTAGACCTGGACTGGGCGGCATTTGCATCTTTGGAGGCAGGGCGGAGTATGTACCGCTTTATGGCGGAATTTTTTCCGCCAGATTTATCGCCTAAGTTTCTGAACAAAGTCGTATCCGCAGCTTCGGAAACACTGGCAATGTCTGCGCTGGGTACCGTCATGGCGGCATTATTAGGCTTGGCATTAGCCGTACCTGCCAGCCGCATGTCGAAACAGGACTCGGCTTGGCTGCGCAGCCCAACACGCTGGCTGCTCAATGCCTTGCGGGCCATTCCTGAACTTGTTTGGGCTGCACTTTTGTTAATCTCTGCCGGTCTCGGGCCCATGGCGGGTACTTTGGCTTTGGCCCTCCACACCAGCGGCGTTTTGGGTCGGCTGTTTGCAGAGGCTATGGAAAATATACCTAAGGGCCCTGGCGACGCTTTGCGCATTCAAGGTGTGGGACCACTGCGCGTATTTGCCTACGCAACCCTGCCGCAAGTCTTGCCGCAGTTAATGAGTTACACGCTTTACCGCTGGGAAAACAACATTCGAGCAGCCGCAGTATTGGGGGTTGTGGGAGCGGGCGGTTTGGGACAGTTGTTGTCTTTCAACATGGGCCTGTTTCTCATGAACAAGACGGCTACAATTTTGGGCGCGATGTTGCTCATGGTCGCATGTGTGGATGCGCTGAGCTTTAGTCTGAGGCGGTGGCTAAACCGTTAAATCAAAATATTCAAGAACTGATCCAAGGCTATCTTTTTCCTTTGGTCACGCTGTGTCCAATAGCGTGCATGTTCTAAAACCCGAATAAATATCATCGCGTTCAGGCGTAAAAAAATTTCGATAATCAACATGCCGCAATACTGAGTGAGTGACGTGCGACGCTCCTCTTAACACTTTGTGGGTGCCAAACCATGGCTCAGAATATTCGGCGTAGGGGTGTGCCACAAATCCTTCATAGGGTGCAAACGTGTCTTGAGTCCATTCCCAAACATCACCCCAAACAAAGTCCGTTAATGTTTTGGCAGCGCAATCCCATTCAGCTTCTGTAGGCAAGCGGCATTGGGCCCAGGAACAGTAAGCTTGGGCATCCGTCCACGACAAGTGAACTGCCGATGCGTTCTTGTTCAAAGGCACCCAACAACCAAATATTTCAGTTTCAAAAGCCATTCCCGTTTTTCGAATGTAATTTGGAAGATGGTAGCCAGTAGCATTTACAAATTCTAAATACTGCGCCCAGTTGACGGGCCGCAGTGAGATTTCAAAGTCTTGAATTGAACATATTTTTTCAGTCAACTCGTTGTCAAAGCAATACGGTCTTCCTTGCATCGGTGAGTTCGAAGAGAAATCAATTGAGCCGAGTTTCCAAGACTGTGATGGCACACGTGATTTTCTGTATTCAACGCTTAGCTGCTGGGTGTTGGGCTCTGATGATTGGGCATTTTCAGCATTCTCGGTTTCTTGCGACCCGAGTGCTTTGAAGGGGAGTCCTAGTGATTGCGCCATGTAGGCACTTGCCTCTAAATGCATGGCCTCATGCTGTAATACAAGCCAATAAAAATAAAGTGCTTGGCTGTGGTCAGTTTCTTTTTGAAGAAGTTCAAGTGTTTGAGTTAAAGTTTGTTCAGCATATTGCGCGCACTGTTGAGGCGTTAAAAGTTTCAATTCCCAGCGTGCTGCGTGAGGAACCTTCGCGCTGTCAAACCACACATCAGCTTCTTTCAGAAGCGATGCTTTGCGAAGATGAAGAAGATCACAGGCTAGACCTTGTGAGCGTTGCAAATTTCGGGCAATCCAATATTCTTGAAACCATGCAACGTGGCCCAGTTCCCAGACAGGCAGATTCAACCCGGTTTTTAATGGAATGATGAGCTTGTCGGCATTCAAATAGCACTCAAATGAATTGAGTGTTTGGTCTCTAACTTGTTGAAGAGCCTTTGACAATGTCAGGATATTTACTTGACGCATTGATTGCTTTTGTCCGTTTAGCTATGCTTAGCGATTGAATATAAATTAAGTTCCTATTCCGAAGTTACTTCAAAAAATACTTAAATCTAAAGTGCCTAGCTCTCACTCCTCTAAAAAAACAGTTGTTATTGTAAGTCCTGCCCTTGCAAGTGCAAACAACGGTAATTGGCAGACAGCTAAACGCTATCGTCAGTTGTTACAGGCACATTTTCGGGTTCGACTGGTTGCGCAATGGGATGGCAAAAAATCGGATGATGTTTTAATTGCTTTGCATGCGCGTAGAAGTTTTTCGTCAATTGCTGCTTGGCATGAAGTGCATGGCGCCAATGGTTTGATCGTGGTACTCACTGGTACTGATTTGTACCGTGATATCCAACACGATCCAGAGGCTCAACAATCTCTGGAATTCGCTGCTCGTCTGGTCGTTTTGCAGCCAATGGGGCTTGATGAGATACCTGGGCCATTAAAAGCTAAAACAGCGGTAGTTTTGCAGTCAACCACAGCCAGAGTGACCCGGCCTAAAACAGAGCGTTGTACAAGGGTTGTGATGGTGGGCCATCTTCGCGAGGAAAAGTCTCCGCGCACATTATTTGAAGCAGCAGTCCTGCTTGCAAAGCAGCACGATATTCACATTCAGCATATTGGTGCAGAGCATGACCAACTGCTTGCAAGCCTGGCCCACCAAACAGCAGCGCTTTACCCCCGATACCAATTCACAGGTGCCTTAACTTATCCAGAGACTCGCCGTCAAATTCAGCGTTCGCATGTGTTAGTTCACACCAGCGTGATGGAAGGTGGTGCTCATGTGTTGATGGAGGCCATTTGCAGTGGCGTTCCTGTCATTGCGTCGCGCATCCCAGGCAATATGGGAATGCTTGGCGCAGACTATGCAGGGCTGTTTCCATTGGGAGATGCGAAGGCGCTTGCTGACATGCTGATTCGTTTTAGGCATGACTCTGAATTTGAACACCTGATAAAGAAGCAGTGCGCCCTCAGAGCACCTTTATTTTTGGCTGAGCACGAGCGCAAAGGCTTGCTTACAATCATAGAAAGCGTCATTTCTGAGCGCCATTTGTCTTGAATTTATTTTCGCTTTAAGCGAATCCTTTTTTTTGCGTTAAGGAAATACCATGAATCCCTCTGAACCTCGTTTGACATCTCTCTCTCATGGTGGGGGCTGTGGTTGCAAAATTGCGCCTGCGGTTTTGTCCGAAATTCTGAAAGGCACATTACAGATGCCGATTCCCAAAGAATTGATGGTGGGAATCGCTACCGCAGATGACGCCGCTGTTTACAAACTGAACGATCACCAAGCATTGATTGCAACCACAGATTTCTTCATGCCAATCGTTGACGATCCTTACGATTTTGGGCGCATTGCGGCGACCAATGCAATCAGTGACGTGTATGCCATGGGCGGGAAACCCATCCTGGCATTGGCTTTGGTCGGCATGCCCATCAACGTGCTGTCTACAGACACCATTGGGAAAATTCTTGCGGGAGGTGCTTCGGTATGCAGTACAGCCGGTATACCCATTGCTGGCGGTCATACGATTGATTCAGTTGAACCCATTTACGGTTTGGTTGTACTGGGTTTAATTCATCCAGATCGTGTCAAACGAAATGACGGCGCACGCGTTGGCGATGTGATGGTACTGGGCAAGCCCATTGGCGTTGGCGTTTTATCAGCTGCACTCAAAAAAGAAGTTCTCGATGCGGCTGGTTATGAATCACTGATCGCCAACGCGACCAAGCTCAACACCCCAGGCCCAGAATTGGCTGAATTGACCGGCGTACACGCTTTGACAGATGTGACTGGTTTTGGTTTGGCGGGTCATGCCCTTGAAATTGCTCGAGGCGCCAAATTAACTGCTCACATCAAATGGGCCGATGTGCCTTTGTTGCCCAACGTGTCGGCTTTGATTCAAGATGGCAATGTCACGGGTGCATCAGGTCGAAATTGGGAAGGCTATGGTCCAGAAATTAGCCTTGCGATGGGTTTACCAACTGAATGCAAAACTCTTTTGTCTGATCCTCAAACAAGTGGTGGCTTGTTGGTCAGTTGTTCACCTGAAACAGTTTCCGAAGTTTTGGCTGTTTTTAAGCGTCACGGCTTCAATGATGCAGCCATCGTGGGCCATATCGGTGAAGCACAAAAATCACGCTTGATCGTTAACTGCTGAAGTTACATTTCCATGACAGACGAGTGATAGGCCTCAGCTTACAAGCTTACTGCTGTTGAACTTCACTTTTGAATCCGCCCCATTTATTCCGCAATGTCAGTAGCAATCGCTCCCATGATTGCGGACCTGTGAGTGGGTTTCGCCCAACATGGACACCTTTTCCAGGATTGACGCCATTTGGAACATCGGTTCGCAGTCTTACATTTCCGACTGGGTTGTCAAAATCGTGATAACTATCAGGATAAACGTAGAAATCTGCCCCCGTATTCTGAGCTAATTGAATACACGGTGCTGGTGGCGTCCAGTCATCAAGTTCTGCCAACAACATTAACAATGGGACATGAGGGCGATAGTTTCCCTTTAATGAGTCCGAACATCCAGGATAAAAAGCAATTGCAAGGCTAGGTTGAACTTTTCTTGATGCAACTTTTTGTCGGTTTGCATCCGTACTTCTTAAAACCGTGCTCCCGCCATGCGACCAACCAAGTAAAGCGATCTTTGAGGCATCTGTCCATCTTTGTGAGGATAGCCACAGCAGAACTCCATCTACGTCATCCGATCTGTGAGATTGCGTGATTTTGCGCACATTAAATCTTTGAGAGCACAGGCTTGTTTCACCTCGGGTTGTAAAACTGTCCGGAAAAACAATTGAATAGCCATTGTCAGCAATCAATTGAGCCATACCTGAATGTCTGGCATTTAATTTGCCTTGATTGATGCCAGTCGTTGCATAAAGCCCGCCACAGCCATGAAGTGCGACGACTACAGGTCTGGGTTGGTGAATAGAAATGCCTGCCGGATGCAGCATGTGTACCTTGATTAAATGTCCATCTTCACTTGGAATGACAACTTCTTCTGTTACCAGGGCAAAGCACCAGGCTGGAAAAAAAATCAATGAATAAATCCATTTTTTCATTTGGTAAGACATAATTTTTGAATAAATTTTGGGCTCTTTAAAGTTGATTCAACGTCTTTGAAGTACATAGAAGAAAAGGTCTTTTTCATATGAAGCTCCGAAAAAAATCAGGATGACTTGAAGCCCAAAAAAAGGGCTTTGAAATTTTCAGCTACTGGTTAACTACATTGATCTGGGGAGGTAAAGTTCGAACACCAGCGTCAAACTATGCCGTAAAAAACGTGTCTCCAAGTGAGGGCGAATGCCCTGTATGGCGTCTTTGATTACACAAATTTAACAAATGAGATAAGCTTTGCTGTCTGTTAAGGATACCCCTTATGGATTACTTTGCTACTTCTAAATGGAGCCACTCATGCTCGTTCGCCTTTTGTATGTCAGCCAACCAGTAGGTCCGGTCACAACAACAATGACCACGTTAATTTTGGAGAAATCCGCGTCTAATAACAAAAAAGCAAATATCACTGGTGTTTTATGTCAAGGTTCAGGCTTGTGGTTGCAAGCCTTGGAAGGCGAGAGATCAAACGTCAATTTGCTTTACTCGCGGATCATGACGGACCGAAATCACAGAAATATTGAACTGCTGTCGATGGAAGAAATTACGCAGAGAAGGTTTGGTCAATGGTCTATGGCCCTTGTATATTTGTCTAAAGATGATCCCATGGTTCAAATGGCACATCCAGAATTTGACCCCTACTCAGCTTCAGCCAAGGAGGCTTTTTTCATCTTAGAAGAACTTTTAAAGACAGGCACTCCAATTGATGAAAAATAATTATTTATATAAATATATAATTAATTAGAGACTTAGAAACAGAATCTAAAAGTGCAATAATAATTAAAATTTTCGAAGTTCAACTAAACCAAACACTTAAACGAGTCATTGATGAATAAATTTTTTGCAATTTCTATCTTAAGCTTACTGACTTCCTGTGCAACACAAAACCCAGGGCCAATGGCAACCGCACAGCTCTCGCCTACCAAAGGCAATATGACGTCAGGTTCGGTAAGCTTTGCACAATCTGGTGCCAAAGTGACAGTGCTTGCCGAGATTCGCGGACTAAAGCCAAATGCCGAACATGGGTTTCACATCCATGAAAAAGGTGATTGTTCAAGCGGCGATGGCATGAGCACGGGTGGTCATTTCAATCCAACAACACAAGCACACGGTGCGCATGGGACAGGTAGTCATCATTCAGGTGATTTACCTTCTCTGATGGCTGATGCAAATGGTATTGCAAAATTAAGGTTTGAATCCTCAACCATTACGGTTGATTCTGGTGTCACAAATATCATCGGTCGTGGGTTAATTGTTCACAGAGATCCCGACGACTACAAAACCCAACCTACTGGCAATGCAGGTCCTAGGCTAGCTTGTGCAGTCATTAACAAAAATTAGTCCATACGAAGGCATGACTTTCAACCCGAAGTCAATTTGAACAGTTAGCAATGATCACCTCTTGCTTTAAAACCATGCTTGACATTCCGATGCTTTAGGAGACTCAACATGACACAACGCCGGCAAGTCCTTGGTTCAACGGTTGCACTAACTGCTTCAGCAATCGCGCCTATCTTGAACTCGCAAACTGCACACGCGCAAAATTTTCCAGTCCGAACCATTCGATACATCTGCCCCTGGACTGCTGGAGGGACGACGGACATTGTGATGCGTGTTTTTGCCGAAAGCGCGTCAAAGGCGCTTGGAAATAACATCATTGTTGAAAACAAGCCCGGCGCAGGCGGTACATTGGGTGCTGTAGAACTGGTGAACGCGAAACCAGACGGCTACACCTTGGCACAATTGCCCATCAGCGTGCTTCGCATCCCCCATATGCAAAAGGTTCAATTTGATGCCTTGAAAGACTTTACTTGGATTGCATGTCTGACGGGATATACATTTGGCTTGGTAGTGCGAGCAGACTCGCCCATCAAAAACATCAAAGACTTGGTCGAATATGCCAAGTTAAATCCAGAGAAATTCAGTTATGGAACACCCGGAACTGGAACAAGTCCTCACCTTGTGATGGAAGAGTTTGCTTTTAAAGCTGGTATCAAGATGCAGCATATTCCGTTTAAAGGTGTTGCAGAAGGGATGCAATCCTTGTTAGGTGGTCATATCATGGGTCACAGTGACTCAACGGGTTGGGCTCCCCATGTTGATGAAGGAAGACTTAGACTTCTGGCCACTTATGGAAGTAAACGTACCAAGAAGTGGTCTCATGTGCCAACGTTAGAGGAGTTGGGCTACCAAACTGTTTCTGACTCCCCTTTTGGAGTATGCGGACCCAAAGGCATGGACCCTGTGGTCGTCAAAATTTTGCAAAATGCATTCAAAGCTGCTCTGGACGACCCCACTGTAATTGCGTCTCTTCAAAAATATGATCAGCCGGTCATTTATTTAGACACCGCCGCTTACACACAATACGCACGAGATACTTTCCATGCGGAAAAGGCCACTATCGAGCGACTTGGCATGGCAAATAAAAATTAATTTTGTGATAAGTGTGAATGTAAAGTTGTCATCAATGTTGCGAACACCAATCTGAGACTTGGAAAAGATTGACATGGACTTTCCAGACAACAGACAAGACATTCAAAATACAGCCGAAATCACTAAATCGTCTGTCATCAAGACCGCGATACCGTTATGGTTTTTTGACTTTGTACTGTTGAATACTTTTTTTAAATCTTGAAACTCTTCGCAGCCAAACTTGCAGGCCTTGTCTAATCGGGCAAGCAATTTTTCAGCACCAGCAAGGTCATTTTTAAGCAACAGTAGCTCACCGTAGTATTCCAGCGCACCTCTGTGAGAGGTGTCCAAATTCAAAGCTGTAATGTAGTATTTTTCAGCCTCATTTAGATTCGGGCTTTCTTTCTTTCTGAGGCTGTAACCCATTAAATTATGCCAGTCAGCTGATTTTTTTTGGTCTGCCTCTGTTAGCAAATCGATGGCTTTGTCATAATTTCCAGCCTTGATTGCATTTCTAGCTGGCAGAAGTATTTCTGCAACCGATTTAGAACTGGGCTGCGACGGAGCTGAATCTGCAGACCACACAGAAAATGAAAAAGCAAGAAACGATGCGAACAATATATTTTTCAAAATAACCTCTTAAATGTTGAGCAAATCATTAAAAAGTACATTCTAAATGGGTTGCAAAAATTTGTACAAATGGAATGGTCTTAGATAGCCGTCGAGTTTCATGCCCACCATGCGATCCTTTCATTCGACATTGGGTCACTTTCTTTAAAGAGGTCATATGGCAAAAGTGGTTAAGCAAAGCAGTCCATTTGAGCAGTCCTTTATGTTCCACATGATTCGGGACTTTTTTCTTTTGCTTGTCCTGGTGGCTTCGGTTGAAATGGGCATTCGTTATGCGCTGGTACGGTATGACTTTGCAAGCAAGGAGCAGGCCCGTGTAGATCAGGCTGCACAACAATTGGCCAACGATGTGAAGTCCATCATGCTCAATTCGGGCGGGCCTCTTGCGGCTCAAACTGTTTATCCCATTCTTAACCGTAACTACGATGATTTGGGGCTATCTATTGCTGTTGTTCCATCTGAAGTAACGGTGGAATCCATGAGGCAGTCGTTCAAGATAGATATCAAAGGTTTACAGCCCAATTGGAAAGTCGGTCAACATTTGGAGTCGGCCGTAAATCTCACAGCCGAGCAGTTTTGTCTCAATTGCCACGTCAAGGCCAAAGTGGGAGATGTGTTGGGAACAGTGAAGGTTGGCAGCTACCTTGAGCGAAAAGAGGCCGCTTGGTGGACCGAGGTGAGGCTGACGGCAGGCGCCTTAAGCCTGAAGATTTTGGTGCATACGATCCTGCTTTTCTTTCTGCTCAAAGTTCGAATGGCTCCGCTCTTGTCTTTGCGCAGCACGGTCTCCCAGTTGGCCAGGGGCCTGATGGACTTGTCGCCTAGGGCCAAGGTCAATGGTGCAGACGAATTTGGCGAACTGGCGCAGGACCTCAACCATTTTCTAGACCGAATCAACGTGGTGGTAACCGATCTGGATCAAATTTTGAATAAAGTGGTGGATGCCAGTGGTCGCCTGGGGGGGTTGAATCGCAATTTAGAGCAGACCGTGGACGGCTTGCGCGAGACGTTTTATAGGAATGCAGATGCGCCACTGGAAGGGCAAGCTGCCAAGTACCATGCGCTGGCCCAAACGCTCAGAGAAATGGCTTTACTAGAAGCCAAAATGGAAAACATTGCGCACTCGGGTCAACAGGTTCTGCAACGTTTGACACACGCTGATAAGCCTACATAGCTCAGCGAGTACTAAATTGCCAAGTCAATTTCATGCCAATCAAAAATGCGTTTTAAACCTGATGATATTGCCATTGTCATTCATGGCTACAACACCCGTAATTTAGGCATGGCTGATCGATTCGCCCCCTCTCACGAAGGGGGTTTGTGAAGAAAAATCAATGACACAAGCCAAGGGCCAGCATTGGACTTCCCCTCAAGCCAATTCCAAGCTTGCCCTTGGGCCAATACATGTGACAATACATTTATACATTCGGATTTAGAAACTGAATCATGTTGATGCAAAGCATGCCAACTGAGTCATTATTGAAGAACAACTTGCAAAAATTTAAAGACAAAACAGCCACCATGACCGACGGTGCTGGCGATAGCGCCAATTGCAATAGCTTTTCAGCAAAGGCATCACCGGTCAGGTCCTCAGCGTTTCCAGCGGCCTGACCCTGCAGAACTGACCAATCACCTCAACACTTTTGGAGAATGACATGCAATTCGAAGACATCATTTACGAAAACCGCAACGGCGTGGCCTGGATCATCATCAACCGCCCCGACAAGATGAACGCCTTTCGGGGCACAACTTGCGATGAAATCATCAAGGCTATGAACAAGGCCGGGTACGACAAGGACGTCGGTGCTATCGTTTTGGCCGGTGCAGGTGACCGCGCCTTTTGCACAGGGGGTGACCAGTCAGCCCACAACGGCAATTACGATGGTCGCGGCACTGTTGGTTTGCCGATGGAAGAGTTGCACACAGCTATTCGTGACGTGCCTAAGCCAGTGATTGCCCGAGTTCAGGGCTTTGCCATTGGCGGCGGCAATGTGTTGGCAACTATCTGCGATATGACAATCTGCTCGGACAAAGCAATTTTCGGTCAGGTCGGCCCCAAGATGGGTTCTGTCGACCCAGGCTATGGCACCGCATTTCTGGCACGTGTGGTGGGTGAGAAGAAGGCACGCGAAATCTGGTACCTGAACAAGCGTTACTCTGGACAAGAAGCGGTAGCCATGGGCTTGGCCAACATCTGTGTACCTCACGATCAACTGGACGCCACAGTTCAAGAGTGGGGTGAGACCATCTGCGAGCGCAGTCCGACTGCCATAGCGATTGCCAAGCGCAGTTTCAACTCGGATACCGCACATCAGGCCGGCATCGCAGGTTTGGGAATGTACGCGCTCAAGTTATACTACGACACAGAGGAGTCGCGTGAAGGCGTGACAGCTTTGAAGGAAAAGCGCAAACCAGAATTTCGCAAATATGCCAAGTGAGTATCACGCAAGATCTCATTGCACCCGAACGCCTGTATCGATGAAAATCTCCAAGCTTTAGCTGAGAAAGTTCGTCTTTTTGCAGAGGAACGGGTTCAGCCTAGATTTTTTTCTAGAGCGAGATAAAACACCCTATCTTGATCACCTTGACTTGACCGCTTCAGTCCCAATGCCAATGACCCAGCACTGAATCAGTTGTTAAGATGAAATACTGCGAAAGCGCGGCAAGATCAGGCCAGTCGCGTCGGGTTCACAAATTAGCTCAACCTCCATTTCAAAAGTGACAACAGATGGGTCTTCACCTACAAAAGCACTGATCATTCTTGGACCTTCATCAAGTTCAACCAATAGCACAGCGTAAGGAACGTCTTTTTTGAAAGCAAGACTTGGGGCGCGGTATACAACGCTAAAAGAGTGAACCTTGCCCCTGCCGCTGGCAGTGCGATGTTCCAGACGGTCACAACCACATGCACGGCAAATCACCTGCTGATAAAGCTGCCGATGATCACACTCCAGGCAGTACTGTAACAACAACTTACCATTATGTATTCCGGACCAATAGATGTGAGAATCTGCATCTGGCGTGGGTTGTGGTTTGCTATGCGTATCAGTGATGTGGTTCACAAAGTTACCTCGGTTCCAAGGATGGTCGTTGCGTTGGTCGCGAAACCCGCGCCCAGGCTATGCACGAGTCCAAGTTCAGCACCTGGAACCTGTCTATCACCACACTGGCCGCGAAGTTGTTGGACGACCTCGTGAAAATGGAACAGCGACCCAGGCATGCCTGAATGTGCAAAAGACAGTAAACCACCATGGGTATTGCAAGGTATGGTGCCGCCATAAGTTATGTGACCATCCTCAACAAAACTGCCACCCTCACCCTTGAGACAAAATCCAAGGTCTTCCAGCATCATGATGACCGTACCTGTAAAGCAGTCATAAACACCAGCGACATCAATATCTTTGGGCGTACAACCTGCCATGGCGTAGGCTTTGGCACTTGACTGCACTGCGCCAGTTGTGGTCAGGGAAGGCATTAGAAAAATATGCTCGTGTGTATAGCACTCGCCGCCGCCTAAAATATAGACAGGTTTACGGATACCAAGTTCTTTTGCACGTTGCGCCGAGGTAACGATAAATGCGGCTCCGCCATCTGAAATAAGTGAACAGTCCAATTTATGATAAGGAGTCGTCACATAACCAGAATTGAGCACGTCGGCAACTGTCAGCGGCAGGGTCATTTGCGCACCAGGCGTGCGCCTAGCATGCTCGCGATGGATTACCGCCACCTGCGCGAATTGCTCTTGTGTTGTACCAAATTCCAACATATGCCTGTGTGCGGTCATCGCAAAGGTATTGGCTACCGGTATACCGAATGGCATTTCATATTGTTGATCACGACTTTCAGTCATCGACCGAATAGCCAAGTCTGGCGTCAAACCGGTCAGCAAACTGTCCCCTCCGGCTACCAAAATCGTTTCAGCCAAACCACCCGCAATAGCAGCAGCGGCAATATTGAACATCGTTGCTGCAGTAGCACCAGAAACCTGCAACGTATTGGAAAATGTGGGTTGCATACCGAGGTATTCGCTCAAAGCCACACTGAAGCGATGAAACGGTGAAGAAAAAGCGTGGCTGCACAGGACCCCATCAACCTGATGTCTTTCAATACCAGCATCCGCCATTGCCCTACCCGCGGCGGATGCAGCAAGCGCAAGAGCACTCTTACCCGGGACTCGACCAACCGCTGAAATTCCGGCCCCTATGATCGCAGACTTACCCCTAAGCGTATTTTTGACCATATTCATGTTCGTTCATTTAAGGTGAGGAAGGAACCGGCTGACTGAAAGCACATCTATGCATAGAAGAATCGATTCGCTATAAATCGAACACTGGACTCAAAAATGACATTCGGATAATATTCACAAATGAATTCTACCAAACAACCATTTGATTGGTTACCTAGCACTGAGACCATTGAACAGTCAAGACTCAGTGCATTTTTGCGTCAAGTGGGTGAGGCCAACTTCGAAAGTCTAAGTGTAAGAGCGGATATCGATCCAGCCTGGTTGATGCAAGAGGTATTCGATTTCTGCGATATGCGATTTTACAAACCCTATACACAGATGCTTGACACCTCGCGAGGTATCGAGTTTGCCCGCTGGTGTGTGGGAGGCTCAACCAACATCGTTTTAAACTGCTTAGATCGTCACCGTGACACCCCCGTTTGGGATCAAGTTTTTTTGGTATGGGAAGGTGAAGATCCAAAAAACCGCAAGAACTTAACTTACCGAGAATTTGATGCTGAGGTCTGCCGCCTTGCAGGTGCCTTGCTTTCACTCGGCATCACTCGTGGCGATCGCGTAGGCCTGTATATGCCTAACCTGCCGGAAACGTTTATCGCTTTTTTTGCGGTACTGAAGATAGGTGCGGTGCTGATGCCGTTGTTTTCCGGTTTCGGCCCTCTTCCCATTGTCTCCCGCTTGAATGATGGTCAAGCCAAAGCAGTTCTAACAGTAGATGGCGCTTGGCGACGCGGATCTCCCGCCGCAATGAAATCTGTACTTGATGAAGCACTTAAAGAAGTGCCCAGCGTGAAACATGTCGTCGTTCTGAGACATCTAGGTGATGTCTACCTAAATTACGCAATGCAATCAGATCGTGATCATGACTGGGGTCATATCGTTGCTGACCAACCGAGCACACTAGAGACAGTCCAAATGGAGACTGACCAACCCGCATTGATTCTGTACACGTCTGGTACTACCGGCAAACCGAAAGGATGTATCTGGACACACATCAGTTTCTTGGGGTCCATGGTAACGCGCGACATGCATATCTGTGGAGATTTTCAGCAGCGAGACAGATTCTTCTTCATGAGTGACATGGGCTGGATGGTTGGCGCCATGTGCGCATGTATACCTAGTTATTTTGGGGGAAGTCTTCTCGTGGCTGAAGGAACACCTGATTTCCCAGATACAGGCCGTTTCTGGCGTCTAATCCAAGACCATAAGGTTACATATCTTGGAATCGCTCCAACACTAATTAGAGGTCTCATGACCTACGGCGAAGAACAAGTTAATAGTTATGATCTGTCCTCCCTGCGCATAACCTGTTCTGGAGGTGAGGCTTGGACCGAGTCCGCCTGGCGTTGGTTCTTTGAACACGTTTGCAAAAAAAGAGTACCCATAATAAACATCGTTGGTGGCACAGAGGTTGGGGGGTGTAATTTCACAGGCACCCTACACCACCCCTTGCGACCAGGATCCTTTGGTGCACGCGGGCTCGGGGCTGGTGTTGACATTGTTAATGAAAATGGTCAATCGGTTGAACGGGGAAATGTAGGTGAACTCGTTTTGCGCAACCCCAACATCGGCATGACAATGGGGTTATGGCAAGACGATAACCGGTACTTGGACACCTATTGGCGCACCATACCTGGGGTATGGGTTCACGGCGACTTTGCCGTGTGCGACGAAAATGGTCTTTACTATATTTTGGGACGCAGTGACGACACGATCAAAATTTCCGGTAAACGCACAGGCCCCTCAGAAATAGAAACACTGCTGACCGGGACCGGAAAAGTACACGAAGCCGCCGTCATCGGTGTACATGACGAAATAAAGGGCTCAGCTATTGCGTGTATTTGCGTACCCGTGCACAGTGTTCCATCTGATGAAGCACTGAAAAAAGAATTATCTGAAGCAATAGTCCATCAAATGGGCGCTTCATATCGTCCAGTATTGATACTGCTCGTCAGAGAGTTGCCAAAGACAAGGAATATGAAGATAATGCGCCGAGTATTACGTTCGGTATATCAGAATGATAATCCAGGTGATTTATCCTCATTAGTCAACCCAGAAACTGTTGAAGAGATACGTGAAATATTTCAAAAATTAAAAACTTGAATAACGCTTCAACATCAACTATTCATTTGATTTAAAATAATCTGGCTTTCCTGCAGGCCAGAATTCACCCCAAAGGAGCATGCCTCCTTCAACATTTAAGACCTCTCCAGTAATGAACTTACCAGAAGAGGCTGTTAAATATATAACTGCCTCAGCAATATCCTGTACATCACCAGCGTGTTTCATGGGGTTGCATGAATAAAACGTAGGCAAGTTTTCAGGCTTATAATTTGTAAAGCCATGACTTTCTATAGATCCAGCACCAATACAATTTACTCTTACATTGTATGGCGCCCATTCTACTGCGATTGTTTTACTGAGTGCAATAACACCAGCCCGGGCCGCTGTTGTATGCGCCATACCGGGCAATCCTCGATCCACAGCGGCTGTTATATTAACTATATTACCATGCTGTGAGTTTTTAACCCAACGTTTCATTGCAGCCTGCATCATATACCAAGTTCCATTCAGATTGGTATCAATAACTGCATTCCATCCTTTTATGGAAAAATCTAAAGCATGAGATGCGAATTGTCCACCGGCATTATTAACCAATATATCCAAACGGCCATGTTCAGCCCAAATGGCATCCATCAAATTATTAACTTGTTCTGGGTCGCGGATAGTCATTGGATAAATCATGACATCCACGTTGAATAATTCTTTAATTTTGGCAGCACAATCAGAAAGCTTCTCTTCTTTCCTGCCACAAATAACTATTTTAGCACCAAGTCGTGCGTACAAAAAAGCAATGGCTTTACCAATACCACTACCCGCTCCTGAAACTAAAACTACTTGATTTTTAAATAAATCATCTTTAAAAACGGTTGGTAAAGCTGCAAGTGCTTTATCAGCAAGACCAAATTCAGGCGTATTTTCATCATTGATCATTAAATACTTTCAGTAAATTAATTAGAAAATCACTTTTTAAATATACCAAAAAACAAAATTGCAGTGACTTGATCAACTAAATCTTTAAAAGAGCCTCTTTGGGGATCATACCATTCAGTAGTCCAATTTAAAGAGCCAAGAACAAATAAACGAAAAACATTTTTATTTAATGCTTCACGTAATTCACCACTATCAAATGCTTCTTCAAACAAACTGTCCCAATAATCAGCATAAGCACGACGAACAACTTTATGTCTCTCCTTGGCTTTCAATGGAATTTGACTGTAAATTTTAATATTAGCAGAGGTGTAATCACCATTACTTAACATTCCAGCAAGATGACCTTCAATCGCTGTTTTAAGTTTATCTCTGAAAGTAGAGTTTGAGGGCAATAAATTAATTCGCATTCTAACTTCATTTTCAACATTTTCAATTCCTCTATTCAGCACATCAATTAATATACTTTCTTTAGAATCAAAATGATAATAAATACTTCCAGCTTTTATTTCAGACAAAGAAGCAATCATCCTCAAAGTAGTAGCCGCATAGCCTTGATCTCGAAATAATCGAGCAGCTGAAAGCAATATTCTTTCTTTCGAATTAATAGAAACGACAGGCATTTTGTCAGACATTTGTCTGTTCAATCAACTTAAGAATATATTAGAAAAAGAGCCTGCTATTTATAGAAATTAGCCAATCATGCTATATCCACCTGAAACGGATAAAACCTGCCCTGTTACATGACCAGCTACATGCGCAGAAGATAGAAAGACGACTGCATTTGCAATATCTTCTGGTCGTCCTATTTTACGCAGTGGCAATGATTTTGCAATTTTTGCGATTTGTTCTGGTGTAAACATTTTATCTACATCGACCCACATACTATTTCCACCAACTTCATTTGTCTCAGACGGTATCGTTACTCCAGGACAAACCACATTACAGCGAATACCGTAACGTCCATTCTCTTTTGCAATAGTTTTCATAAAACTATTAACTGCTGCTTTCACACCACCGTAAACTGCCTCACGGGACTCACCTTGTCTACTTGCGTCAGAACTAATAGACACAATAGAGCCAAATTGAGCTGGAATCATTCGATCTAATGCTGTTTTAGTACAGTTTAAAACCCCCATATAATTTATTTGTATTATTTTATTCCAGAATTCCGGTGTTGTTTCAGTAAAAAACATCAATTGATCCCAACCAACGTTGTTAACTAAACACTGGACGGTACCAAAATTTTTCTCCGCAACATCAAACATGTGTTGCACTTGATCTAATTGCGTTACATCGGTTTTGACTACTTGAATAGAACCTGACCCCAACTCTTGGGCAATGATTGCTGTCTTCTCAGCCTGCACAGAGTCGACGTCACCAATGGTTATGTTAGCACCCTCTCGAGCGAATGCCATGACAATAGCCCGCCCAATATTAGAGCCACCACCGGTAACAATAATTGATTTATTTTTGAGGTCAAGTTCCATTTACAACACTCCAATATATTTAAGGATTTTGCTTTAAATATTCAGCAGATTCTTTTTTGACAACTTCCATGATTATATCATCGTAAGCAGAGAACCAGTCTGTTTGCGCAACCCATTTGGATCCATCCCACATGTCTATGCGTGTTTTGCCACCACCACCGTGATCTTTAGCGGTAACATTTAATGGTGCAAATAATCCATTACCATCAAAATTACGAATACTCTCTAAACCACGACGCATTTTATCCGGATTGATTGGCCAACCATATTGTTTAATAGCAAGGCGTGCACCTTCAAATACTGAAGCATAAATAGCGAGACCAGTATTGTAATAAACGTCATTTAGAACTTTCTTGTCTCCATTACCTTTTCCTTTTTCATATAATTCTTTTATAATTTGTTGCAATAATGGATTATCACCACCAGCAACATTCGTCCCACGCTTAAGACCTTTAGCAACATCAGGACCAATGTTTGCAATATCAATCTCATTAGTCCAATTTACTGCAATGTATTTGTCCATAGAAATACCGTTACGCTTCATCTCCCTCGAAGCGACTACGTGCATGTTTGAAAAACCCCAATTAATTATCCAATCAGGATTTGCACGGCGTATTTGAGTCCAAGCTGCTGCTTGATCGTTACCAGGAAGTGGATAAGGATATAATTGCAAATCAAATCCTTCTTTTGCAGCCAAGGATTTCAAAACAGAAATGGGCTCTTGGCCAAAGGGATAGTCAATGTAAAGGAAAGCTATTTTAATTCCTTTTAAATTGTTATTACTTTTTGTTTTGATATAATGAATATCATTGGCGGCCTGGCCCCAATAGGTCGGTCCAATCGGAAATATCCATTTAAAAACATCACCATCGATAGCATCTCCTCTGCCTACAAAGGACTGAATCATGACTTGATTTTCTTTCATTGCTCTGGGCAGAACTGCGCGAGAAACAGGTGTAGAAAGAAAATCAAAACTGATAGCGCCATCTCTTTTCATTTTTTCGTAACATTCTATCCCCCTTTGAGGTTCATTTCCATGGTCTTGCGCCAAAATTTCAATTTGATGACCTTCTATGCCTCCTTTTAAGTTTAAAAGCTGAGCGTAATCTCGTGTCGCTTGAATTAATTGCGGAGTAATAAATGTATATGCTTTACTGATATCATAACATAAAGCAAATTTTATGGGCTGCGCTAATGCAGATCCAAGTCCAGTAAATACAAAAATCACCACAGCCAAAATATTTCGAGTATTAATAATCATTTTAATCCTTTGTTTGATTGAAAAAATTTTACAGAAATAGCATATAATTTATATGCTTGTTAAATTCAAGTTAACCATCGCTTTCTACGACTATAATGCTTTATTTTATGAAAATCTCTCCCTAAAGAACCGCCCAAGTAAAACTCCTTAATATCAGGATTATTTTTCATTGCAATTGAAGAGTCATGCATAACCATCTTGCCATTTTCAATTAAATATCCTTCAGAAACAATATCAAGAGCAGCCAATGCATTTTGTTCAACTAATAAAACAGTTAATTTTTCTTCTTTATTTATACGACTAATTATATTGAAAATTTCCGCTACTAAAAATGGCGCCAAACCAAGACTCGGTTCATCTAACATAAGAAGTTTAGGTTGTGTCATCAATGCACGACCTATAGCCAACATTTGCTGCTCACCTCCTGAAAGATAGCCTGACTCAGCGGAACGGCGTTCATAAAGCCTTGGAAAATATGAATACACTCTATCAATATTTATTTTCATCTGAGTTAAAGATCCTTTAACAGCAGACGCAGCAATTAAATTTTCTTCCGGCGTCAGATGCTCAAACACTCGGCGCCCCTCAAGAACGTGTGCTATTCCTAGCCTAACCCTCTCTTGGGCAGGCATTTGCTTGATTGATTGACCCATGAAAAAGATGTCTCCACGCGTTACCTCTCCCCTTTCAGCTTTAAGCAATCCACTAATCGATTTCAGAGTTGTACTTTTACCAGCACCATTTCCACCTAATAAAGCCACCATAGATCCCTCTGGGACCTTCAGAGAAACTCCTTTTATTGCTAGCGAAACAAAGTTGTATATAACTTCAATATTATTTAATTCAAGCATAGGCATTGCAACTGAATTAAAATTTTTATTAATATTTTCAGAGTTGATATTAGTATTGTCCATAATATATTAACTCCTTATTTCTGCTGATATCCAAAAGGCCAAACCAATAAGTAATCTCTTAAATTATTATAAAGTTTTCCCAAACCCATAGGCTCTATCAATAGAAATATTATTATCATGCTTCCATATACTGCATTGGGAATATGAGAGAGAGTTTCAACCCCAAGTGGCGCATTCAAAGATACAGCCAACCAACCAAAAAAATTGTTCATTTGACCTGGCATGAGTAATATAAATGCTGCTCCAAAAAAACTTCCAATAATGCTACCCAATCCACCAACTATGACCATTGCTAAAAGTTCAATTGAAATATTAACCGAAAACTGCTCTGGTGTGGCAGCTCGGTAAAAAGTGAAAATAAGTATGGAACCACTTATCCCCCCTATAAATGAAGATGTTGAAAAAGCTATTAATTTATAGTAAAAACTATGTACACCTATCACAGCGGCTGCAAAATCTTTTTCACGCACTGAAATTAATGCTCTTCCTAGCGATGATCGCTTTAGATTCAGCATAAATATAGTAACTATTAGGCACCATGCAAGCGCAATATAATAAAATGAAATTTCACCATCTAACAACTGCCCAAACAAATATACAGGAGGAGCTTGAAGCGTAGCTTGCGTTCCACCACTGATTGCAGGCACATGAGATATTACCCAATCCATACCGAATTGAAGTGCCAGTGTGCTAAGTGCTAAATACAGTCCTTTAACACGCAAGGCTGCAAAAGCAAATCCTACTCCAATAAAAGAAGCCATGCAACCGCCAAGAATCAGTGATAACTCCCAGGGTATACCGAATCTATTCGCATGGATTGAAGTGTAAGCACCAATACCCATTACGGCTGCATATCCAAAGTGAAACTGACCCGCCCAACCTATGACTAAATTCAACCCCAGAACAGCTGATGTCCAAACCAACCATGGCAGTAAATACGTACTGAGTGCCATAGATGAAACAACATAAGGCGCTATGAGACCTAATAGTAACAACCCAGCAACCATCCAGCGATCTACAGGAATAGGGAAAAACGTCCTATCCTCAGCATATTTAGTGTGATAAACACCAGCTTTTCGAAAAAACATGTCATATCCTTTCGATATCGTGACGGCCAAACAGACCATGTGGCCGTATTAAGATCGTAATTATTAGTGTTGCAGCGACTACCAAGTCTCGACTTCCGCCACCTACAAGGGCATCCAAATAGCCAGAGGCAACACCCTCAAAAATGCCAAGCAATATTCCCGCTAAAATAGCCCCTCCAATGCTGTCGAGACCACCAAGTACCGCCACAGTAACCCCTTTTAGTAACAGTGATGAAAGGGACTGATCAACACCTTGAACCGAGCTCCACAAAACACCAGCAATTGTTGCTACCACAGCAGATATGGCCCAAGATAAGGCCACTCCTCTCTCTACTGAAATGCCTACAGACCAAGATGCGGTGTAATCGTCTGATATCGCTCGCAAGACAATACCTCTGCGCGTACGGAAAAAAAGTACAAAAATTCCAAACAAAATTAAAGCCACACCGGCTCCAATTACATATGCCCAATTTAATAAAATAGGACCTAAAAATAAAGGATCATCGCTGATACCAATTTTCATAGGCCTTGTTGTGCCGCCCCATATACTCATAGACATAGATCTAAAGAAAATATCCAGCCCTAAAGTCATCATTAATATCATTATTATGGGTCTTCCAGCTAATCGACGCAAAGCAACACGTTCTATTCCTATACCAAGTAGGAACATCGTAATTATTGAAAGCGGTATTGCATACCAAATACTAATGTTAAATATGTTTGCATAGCCAAGTACAACATATGAACCTAACATGACCATAGAACCTTGCGCAAGATTCGGAACAGAAGATGATTTATAAATTAAAACTATTCCTAAAGCAACAAGACTGTACATTAATCCGATCAACGCACCATTAATGGCAAGTTCACTCAACATTACTAAATCCATGATTAAACCTCTTCCACTTTGAGTATTCGTTCAGTAACACCTATTTCACCAGACTCATATGTAATTTGTGCTTTCATTTCTACTGTCATATTTCCATTGTATATGGCATCAATGATTGGTTTATACCGCTCTTCAACTACATTACGCCGTAGCTTACGCGTTCTGGTAACTTCTCCATCATCAGCGTCAAATTCTTTATGAAGACTCACAAACCGTCTTAAGTTCAGCGAAGATGGTAATGTTTTATTAACCCGTGAAATTGCACCCTTTATCAATTCAAGTACTTCAGGTTTTTGTGATAAATCCGCATATGACATATATGAAACCCCTTGGGTTTCAGCCCAATGACCAACTGAGTCCTTATCAATGCAAACTATTGCAGATAAAGTATCTTTATTCTTTCCTAAAACTGCTACATCTTTTATAAAAGGACTGAACTTTAATCTGTTTTCAATATAGTTAGGAATATATTTTTCTTTATTGCTTGTATAAACCACCTCCGATACACGACCTAAAACAACTAGATGGCCATCATTTTCCAAATACCCAGCGTCTCCTGTATGCAACCAACCATCTTGCAACGCTTCTTTACTCGCTTCAACTTGCTGGAAATACCCTGAAAAGACACTGCCTGAACGAATCAGAATTTCTCCTAGATCATTGATCTTAACTTCGACATTGGGAAGCGGTCGTCCTACAGTGTGCAACCTAACCTCATCCATATCCTGAATTGCATTGAATGCACAGGTTTCAGTTTGCCCATAAAGTTGTCTTAATTTGACACCCAGTGCTCTATAAAAAATAAAACTGTCCTCTCCTATGGCTTCACCTCCAGTAAACGCATTTCGCATCCGCGTTAATCCGAGTTGATCTTTAATCGGACCGTATACCATCAATTCACCTAGCCGCCTTAACAGCTTCACTGCAAAAGAAGACTTACCCCCTTCCAATTGAATTTTTTCGGCATTTAAAGCAATATTCATAAAAAAGTGATAAATCAACTTTTTAAATGGCGTGGAACCCTCCATCCGCACCTGAATCATGGTGAGCATATTGTCCCAGCTGCGAGGGGCAGCCAAATAAAATGTCGGCGCTATTTCACGGAGATCACGCAATACTGTTTCTTGGCGCTCAGGAATATTGATGACAAATCGTAAGGCTACACCAGCACCAACGGTCATCGCAAAATCGCCTACCCAAGCCATCGGCAAATAAGCCAAAATTTCTTCACCAAATTCAAATGCTTTACCAAGGTAAGCATTGCGCACACCAGAAAGTAGTGCCCTATGGCTAATGACAACACCCTTAGGCTTGCCTGTAGTTCCTGAAGAGTGAATGAGAACAGCGGGGCCATCTGGTTCAGATCTGCTTAAAAGAGAATCTCGAAGTCCTTTTTCTTCGTGCAACCTTTTCGCACCTATAGCTATTATTTTTTCCCAAGAAATCAAACCGGTATGAGGGTAACTGGCCATTCCCCTGGGATCAGCGTAAATAATATGATCAATATGTGCTGAATCGTTTTCCTCAATTTTTTCATCTGCGATTTCAAATGCAATCGCTTTGTCAACCTGTTCTTGATCATCAGCAAGCACAAATTTCACTTTCACTTCCTGCGCGAAATAGCGTATTTCTTCTGGTGTTGCGTCAGGGAATACAGGCATTGCATAGCCACCCAGAACCCCTACCCCCAACATACTTGTGTATAGTTTGATCCGGTTATCACCCAGAACCATCAAAGTTTGGCTCTTTTCAAATCCTAAGCTTTCGATGCCTGCGGCAAAATTTAAAGTTTGCTCTAACATCTGAGACCAAGTGATCTCCTGCCAAATACCGAAATCTTTTTCGCGCATCGCAACCATATTAGAAAATAATTTCGCATTATTTTCTAATAATTTAACCAGAGTAGTATCAGTATTAAAATCCCATGATTTATTGAGATTTTTAAGTTCAGCACTTTTATTTTGCACCATGTGCATCTCCCAAATAAGCCTTGACGACTCGAGGGTCAGCTACCACCTCAGAGGGTATTCCAGTACCGATGATGCCACCGTAATTCAACACCATCATACGGTCGCAAATGCCTACTATGACATCCATGTGATGTTCAATCATCAGAACAGTGATACCGCGCTCATCACGTGCATCTAAGATGAAACGCGCCATATACTCCTTCTCTTCTTGGTTCATGCCTGCCATAGGTTCATCGAGGACCAAAAAAGTTGGTTCTGCAACCAAGGCACGCGCCAACTCAACACGTTTCTTTAATCCTATTGGGATGCTATCAACCAACTGATCCCTTACACTTTGGAGTTGAAGAAAATCTATAATCTCCTCAACCTTTCGCCTTTGAAGCAACTCATCTTTCTGGCTCATCCACCAATAAAAAAGCGTTCCTATCACACTCGGATTCATATGAATATGTCGTCCCAACAAAATATTGTCGAGAACACTCATTCCATTAAATAGTGCCAAATTCTGGAAAGTTCTAGATACGCCCAAAGTAGCAACCTTGTGTGGAGGCAATCCAACAATGTCCCTGCCATTCAATAATATTTGTCCCTTTTGGGGTGGATAAAAACCACTGATCGCATTGGTCATGGTCGTCTTACCGCTGCCATTGGGGCCCACTAAGCCAAAAATTTCACCTTTATTAATTTTAAGACTGATGTCTGTCAGCGCGACAAGGCCACCAAACCTTCGTTCAATAGATCGGCACTCCAAAACTGGCACACCCAATGCTTCATCGTTTTTTTTATTGATTTTCATTGTCACTTGTCTCTCAACTTTGGTAACAGTGTGGATTGAATAGGATGCTGACCCAATCCGGTGCCATCCTGTAGTTTGCCTGTCAGGGCTGATATGTGTGCTGTTTCAAACATAGCCAAGTCCAGTTACGTATGCTGATTTCGTAAAAGGATAGTAGGCTTGTTTTCTTCGAATCAAAATAGGGTTAACCATATATTTTTAGATTGTTAAAAAGAAAACACATGTTCAGCACATGCTAACTTCTTGAAATGGCAGAGGGGAAAGGTACTACCGCTGCACCAAAATCAGTGACGCTCAGTTCAGACAACTTGTGCGCATTTTTGCCCTTGGCTTGTCTGCCATTGATGCTGCAGGACTCAGTGGTTTGAAGGTCAGAAGCACGAACACCATCGGCCGCTACATCCTTTATCAAATGCTTGAGTTTTGGCCCAGGCAATCGTCTTTTCAAATCCAACTTGACTCCGATGAATCCTAATTTGGCTTTATGCGAATTCGTGGCAAATTTATTCACAACGTTGAAGCTTAAACACGCGTGATCAACTTGCCCAAGCAGAGCCATAGCGTTTATACGGAAGCCATTCCCCAAACTTCCAAAACCACTTTGAAAACCCTGACTCAACATGAGGTTGATGTCGACAGCATCCTGCTCCCAAAGGAATGAAGTAGTTTCGACAGGCATCGCTTGTCTCAATTCCATCGGGTCGCAGTGCATCCTTTTGCACTGCATCTCAAAAAAAGAGTGTTTGCTCACCATGTCTCTTTTTCTTGCCTTATGACGCTGCTAATAAGAACGAGGTAAGCCCATCACATGATTGGCTATGTAGTTGAGCAACATCTCACGATTTACAGGTGCTGTTCGCATCAGACGAACCACACCATAAAGATCATAAAGTCCAAACTCTTTTGTGAATCCACTTCCACCCATGACCTGTATGGAACTATCAACGGCTTTTATACCGGCCTCAGCAGAGGCATACTTTGCGATGTTGGAAAACTCTCCCGCAGGCAAGTTTTGATCAAAAGCCCAAGCTGCCTTTAAAGTCATTAAAGTTGCCAACTCAATCTCACTACGGGCAATCGCTAACGGATGTTGCACTCCCTGATAGGCGCCAATGGGTGTATCTCTAAATACTTTACGCTCATTTGCATAATCTACGGCACGTTTCAATGCAAATTGTCCAATGCCTGTACAAAGACTTGCAACGATGATTCTCTCTGGATTGAGGGTATCAAAAAGAATATTAAATCCCTTATCAACTTCACCAACGACATCATCTAACGACAAAGGAACATTATCAAAGAATAATTGCCATTGTGTCTCAGGCATTGGAAAGGAGATAGTAATACGCGTTTTAGAAATACCAGGGTGCTTCATGTCAACCATAAACAAAGTAAACCCATCTATTTTTGAAGCACTTTCACTCTTATTTGTAGTCCTCGCAAAAACCAAGGCGTAATCAGCTGTATTTGCATCAGTAATGTAAATTTTCTGGCCATTCAATAAGAATTTATCACCGTCTTTTTTTGCAACAGATGTTATTTCCATCGTGTTGGTTCCGGCATTCGGTTCAGTGATCGCAAAGCAAAATTTCTGCTTGCCTGAACAGCCTTGAGGCAGAAAACGCTGCTTCATCGACTCGCTTGCATGCTTGGCTAAGAGCCCCATTGTCATAGTCGGGCCAACCACTAAGTTAAGCAAGGGTATACCATTTCTGGCGAGGCCTTCCATAAACAAAGCCATTTCGGTCATTCCCAGCCCTGATCCTCCATAAGCCTCGGGCACCATCAATCCCAAATAGCCGTCTTCAGCAATTTGTGCGTAAAGCTCATGTGGCGTCTCTGCCCGCTCTGCGTAGGTTTTCCAGTACCGATGATCAAATTTTTTACTAATTCGATCCCCATATTCGAGGATCATTTGTTGCTCTTGCGACAATTCAAAATTCATGAAAAAAATCCTTTTCTGACGGAACAGACAACTTTTAAAAAATCTTCACCAGAGGAAGTCTTTTTATAAATTGAAACTATTATTTAATTAACATTCATCAAATTACTTAAGAGTTGATGGAAATACGGGAGGACGCTTTGCACGGGCAGCGGCGACACCCTCAGCCGCGTCCTTACCCATAAAGCACATCATCTCCATGGCCAAGGAGCTTTCAAAGATCGGGCGAGCTTGGTCAAGCCAACCATTGAGTGATCTTTTTGTATAACGAATGGCCTGCTGACTGCCTTTGCCTAATTTTTGAGCTACGCTGAGCGCTTTGTCCATTAATTCGGCTCGTGGTACGCACAGACTAACCAGCCCGATTCGTTCCGCTTCCTTACCCGTTACAAATTCCGCGGTGAGAAGGTAGTATTTCGCCTTGGCCATTCCACACAACAAAGGCCACAAAATAGCAGCATGATCACCAGCAGCTACACCAATTTTCACGTGGCCATCTGTAATTTTCGCTTCCTCGGCCATGATACTTATATCGGCAATAAAGGCAACAGCAAGTCCTGCGCCAACAGCAATGCCGTTGATGGCAGAAATAATCGGCTTGTCGCAGCTCATCATGTTGTACACAATATCTG
>Ga0114968_10000591_pt1 | contig 26820 bp, 21 predicted proteins | sample M_130807_EF_Meta_FD_87020 | JGI IMG/M metagenome (GOLD analysis project Ga0114968, IMG submission 87020) | Freshwater microbial communities from Lake Montjoie, Canada to study carbon cycling - M_130807_EF_MetaG | ecosystem: Environmental > Aquatic > Freshwater > Lake | place: Lake Montjoie... | reverse complement strand
TGCGCTCTTAACAATTTATGCATGTCAGGCTGGCAAGGATGTGTATGTTGAAAAGCCTGCTACTCATAATATTCATGAGGGTAAAAAAATGATTGAAGCTGCATACAAATACAATCGTATTGTGCAACACGGCGTTCAACTACGTAGTTCTGTTGCTATTCGCGAAGCCGTAAAACATTTAGAAGAAGGTTTGATAGGACGCGTTTATATGTCTCGCGGACTAGTATATCGTAGGCGTCCAGATATTGGTAACAAAGGGATTTCGGCAATACCTGCAGGATTAAATTACGACCTATGGTGTGGACCTGCTCCGATGCGTCCGTTCTCAAAAAACTTAGTACATTATAATTGGCATTGGCATTGGAATTATGGCAATGGTGACGTAGGCAACCAAGGTATTCACGAAACAGATTTGTGTATGTGGGGTTTAGGTGTAGACCAATTACCTGAAAAAATCACTTCTATGGGCGGTAAGTTTTTATGGGATGATTGCAAAGAAGTTCCTGAAATACAAACCTCTATTTATCATTATCCCAAACAAAAAAAGATGATTCAGTTTGAAGTTAGAAACTGGAATACTAATTCAGAAGATGGCGCAAGTGTGGGTAATATTTTTTATGGAGAAAAAGGCTATATGGTGGTAAAAGGATATGGCACTTATGAAACTTTTTTGGGTGAGAAAAAAGAGAAAGGCCCTAGCCGTAGCGAAACTGGCGAATTAGGATTGCATTTTCAAAACTGGTTTGACGCGATTAGAGCAAGAGATATGAGTATTCAAAACGGACCTGTTCAAACAGGCCATTTGTCTTCATCATTAGCTCACTTAGGAAATATTGCCTACCGCTTAGAGCGCCAATTACAATTCGATCCAGTAGCAGAAAGATTTATAGGCGAAGGTGAAAACGAAGCGAATGCTATGCTAAGCAGGGATTATCGTGCGCCTTATTTATTGCCGGACGTGATTTAGTTTTTGCTAATGATAATAGGTTCTCAACAAATTTTTTACAGTATCTGTTACACTCGTCAATATGTTCCTCAGAAACGTTCTTTGTTTTTTCTGAGCCTCCTTATTTTGACTGCTTTCGGTAAATTATGCAATAAAAAAAGAGCTCTCTATTTCTAGAAAGCTCTTTTGTATTTTTAAAACTTAAAAGATTTATTGAATTTCCCAATCAGTAAAGGTAGATGAAATTTTTCCTAGTTTATTTGCTTCATCAGAATAGGTTTTTAGTTTAGCAAACAAGTCGGTTCCAATTTTATTTAATTTGCCATCAGCACCGAAGTAGATGTCCCTTGCTTTTGGCTCAAAAATGTATAGTACAGCCATTTCATTATCATTTTTTTTAGCATCTACACCTCTTACGCCAGCAACTTCTAACATTTTCACTTTAAAAAGTTTGGTGAATTCTGCACCATATACATTAAAGTAGTAATCTTTGAACTGTGCCATAGTCACATTAGGGCTTAAGGTTACAGTGCCTTTGTGTAGTCCTAATAAAGTTCCTTTTTTGACAGTTTGAGAAAAGATGCAAGTTGATATTAATATCAGCACACCTAAGAATAATATTTTTTTCATTTTTCTATTTTTTGGTTTTATATAGACTTAAAATGTACTAATTATTTTTTTTGAGAAGCTGCTATTTCTTCTTTTAATGCAGTAGGATCAAAAGAAAATCTTGCTATAGCTATTTTATCATTTTCCCATTTAAATATAATATGCCCAGGATTAGCAACTTTAATTTTTGTTGTCTTACCAATACCATTCCAAGTAAACCAAACTAGCGTATATATATTCCCAGCTTTAACTAAATTGTTTTCATGTTTTTCATCCTTTATTATAGAGTCTGTTTTTACATACAAATCATTCTTTTCCCAATTAATACTGTCAAAATAAACATGATGTAATTGTGCCAGATCTTTCCATTGCGATTTACTCATAGGTGTAGTAGAATTGAAATAAATTTTAGCTGAATCCGATACTATTTCATCAAATTTTGCATAATCATTTTTTGTGTAATCTTCTAGGATATGTTTTTTAACCATCTGAGAATAATTGTCGTCAATTCTCGCTACGGTTGATATTGTTTCATCAACCTTGGATTCATTTTGTTTGTTATCACAAGCAAATAAAGTAGAAATCATTAATGCAATGCATAGTAGTTTTTTCATTTGAGTTTTTTTAGTTTGAAATTAAAAATAAGTATCATTTTGGCACTAAAAAATTTTATCTTGATTAAGAAATTTAAATAACAAAATGATAATTTAGATTCCCTTTTGTAATGATTACAACACTAATTTATTCAAAGTCGTTTGATTTCGAAATCCTAAATATTCAACATATTGATAATCAAAACCTTAAATCTTGTAATAAATTTTCATAACCTAAGTGTCCAGCTGCCCTCTTCCACCTCTGTTTCCAATTCTCCCACATCCCAACCGCAATAGCCGATAACAAGTTGAATTTCTTGTGGATTGGTGTCTTTGGTATTAATGGCTTCAATCACCTGCTCCATATTTCCACCTAAATAAAGGCCATTGGGTATTTGTTCACCTCCATCAATGAGATCAGGTCGATTGTGCAATACAAAGAGGTGCTCTCTATCAACCGGGCCGCCATCCATCAGTGGAAATGGTTTACTGTGATTGAATTCAATTAGCTCATGCAGCGACTTTTCAAAGGATTTATTGGTTACAAACCCTAAACTTCCTTCTTCATTGTGTTGAACGAGCAGAATGGTTGTATGCTCGAAGAAACTGCCAATCAACGCGGCAGTGCTATTGATATATAATCCGGCTTTTAAATCCCTCATAAGTTGGTATGTCGTTAAAGAATGTTGACAGTTATGATGCAAATGGAAAGACTTGTTTTCATATTCTTAGTTATTTGTACTTTTACAGAACGATATTTTACTAAAATAGCACTTTATATATAATTAAATGGTAAATAAATTATTGAAAACGGCATTGGGGAGACTTAGAATTGTAGCATTTATGGAAGGTTGTTCGTATTTACTTTTAGGTTTTACGATGATTTTAAAATACAAATTTTCTATGCCACAGCCCAATTACATTGTTGGTTTGGCTCATGGAATTCTTTTTGTTCTTTATATCGTCTTACTACTTCAAGTTTCATTTTTACATCGCTGGAACATACTCAAAATCTTTATGGCTTTTTTAGCTTCACTTATACCGTTTGGAACTTTTTATGCAGATAAAGCACTTTTTAGGCAATTTAATTAATAAAGTACTCAAATTAAATTCAGAGGGTTTCTGTGATGCAATAAAAAAAGTAAAGGTGCAAGGAGGCTCGTTAAGGATAGATTTAAAGTCACTTATTTTGAATTAATCAAAAAGTAATTTTTTAAAGATGTCCATTTATTTCTTACGTGCGAAAAACACCCTCTGAAATCGCTTGAAATAGGTTGATTTCGGTTTTATTTGTCTTTTAAATATTTATCCAACCAACGACCTTGTTCATACAATAAATGCAATACATTTTCTTTGCCCCTGTATCCATGCGCTTCATAAGGTAAGTATACAAAACGAACTGTACCACCGTGACCTTTAATGGCTGCATATAAACGCTCGCTATTGATTGGGTATGTACCGGTGTTGTCATCCATCTCACCGTGCGTTAATAAAATAGGCGTCTTGATTTTATTAGCATGTGCAAAAGGACTCATGTCTAAATACAATTGAGGTGCTTGCCAGAATGTTCTGTCTTCATTTTGAAATCCAAATGGCGTCAAAGTTCTGTTATAAGCACCGCTACGCGCAATCCCTGCTTTGAATAAATTACTATGTGCTAATACGTTTGCCGTCATGAATGCACCATAGCTATGTCCACCAATTGCAAATTTATTACGATCGCTTACACCCATGTTCACTAATTTATCAATCGCAGCGGTTGCATTTAGAATTAATTGATTGACAAAATCATCGTTTGGTTTTTTGTCAGGAGCAGTAGCCACAATCGGCATTTCTGCATTGTCTAAAATCGCATAACCTTGTGTAACATAAAATACAGGAGAACCCCAACTTAACAAAGTAAACTTATGTTGGTTACCTCTGATCTGACTAGCATCTGCAGCACTTGTAAATTCTCTAGGATAAGCCCAAAGTAATGTAGGCAAAGGACCATCTTTTTCTTTATTGTATCCCTTAGGTAAATACAAGTCGCCTGTTAAAGCTACACCGTCAGCTCTTTTATATTTAATTTTTTCTTTGGTCACCCCCTCCATGCTTGCAAAAGGATTACTGAAACTAGTTATTGCAACAGAAGTGTTTGCTTGCAGTGCTTTTAAATAATAATTAGGCACTTCTTTTTCAGTTTCTCTACGCGTGATGATTTTTAAAGTAGCAGGATCTAATACATCCACTACATATTCAAAACAATCTTCATTACTGCGCCAAATGATCTCGTTTGTCTTTGTATCTAAATTGTAGATAGATAAATAAGGAAGATCCCCTTTATCAGAAGCGCCAATGGTATTGTTCATTAACACACCACGACCATTATTCACTGTGGCAATAACGTCTTTACCGAATTTGTTTTTATGTGTTACAGGATTCCCCAAATTGCTATAGGCATCTGTTAAGCTTCTTTCATATAAAGTTGTTAAGCTATGCGCAGCATGATTGTACACACTTACCTTATAGCGTTGTTTGGTTCTTAAAACTTCAGTAATTAAAGCTAATGTTTCATCTCCCCAGCTGATATTAGAAAAACGCGCAGCAGTTTTAAATAATTCTTTAGGTGTTTCGTTAAAAGGAGCAGCAATGGCCATCACAGCATCATGAAAAGGCACTGCTTTTTTAATCAAGCCACTATCTAGAGGCATCGCATAGACAATGGTAGCAGCTTCGTCATCCTTCCACTCAAAACCACGAGGCGCATTTTGTACGTTGTCATAACCACTCGCAGTGCCCTCTGAAGAAGGCAATTGCGCAATTATTTTTACCAATGCACCAGACTTATCCAATACCTGTATAGAAGATGCAAAACCATAAGCAGTTACTAAATAAGAAAAAGGCTTATTTAAAGCACGTGTAAGGATATAATTTTTATCAGGAGAGATACCAAAGCTGTTGGTCAATGCAGGTAAGCCGATTTTTATTTCTACTCCATTTTTATTTTTAACCAATTGACTCTTCGCTAAAAATTCAAACACATATTCGTCATAAGGAGATTTGATCAAGTCTTGATACGTAACACTAGGTGCCGCTTTACCTAAGTTCTCTTGAATGGTTGGTCCTTTAGGTGTGATAGGTCTTTTTGCTAAAGCACTTGCAACATTCACATTGACTTTATACATCACGGTTTCATCATCTAACCAAACTAAGCTTGCGCCTAAAATTAAATTAGCAGCAGTCTTATTTATTTTTTGACAAGTCAAACTTGTTAAATCAATCACATATACGTCTACGGCATTTGCAGAGACATTATAAAATGCAATTTTATTTTCAGCAGGATTCCATGTTGGACTCAATGCGGCAATTGTAGCAGGCATTCCTTTAATTGCTATAGCTTTATTAGTAGCAATGACTTTAATGGTCATCCCTTTGATATAATTCTGACGGGTAGGCGAAAAATTATTTGGATTTAAACGAAGACCAGCAATTTTAAATTCAGCTTGTCCAAGCTCTTCTAATAAAGGGTATGAAGGACGCTCCATCACAAGCATATGCTTTGCTTTTCCATCTAGACTAATAGAAGGGGTAGGAGCTGCTAATAATAAGTCAGCAATTTCTTTAGGAGGAACTTGATACGCATCTTGAGCAAAACTATTTAAGCTCAATAAGGCTAGCATAAAATAGCCTGTCACAGAACCTATGATTTTTTTCATACAATTGATTTTACCTAAATTAAGAAAAAAACTACATCCAAGCATACCTTCTATCAAATTACCCGGGGATTTATTGTAAAAAACGGGTCCTATATTAGGAGCCGTCTCAATTTCACCTTTTGTAGTAATGGCGAATGTCATTTTCTTAATTCAAGCATTAGATGTAAAATAATACAAGCAATTATTTATACCTTTAATTATGACAGAAAAGCAAATAATATTTCTCATTTTAATCATTTGGAGTATCCCCAGCACTTATTTTCGGAGTAAGTTTAGGAAAATTGTTTACCAAACTGATGATTGGAAAATAAATATAAAACCGCTTTTCAAAAAAGAGATCATAGGTTTATTCACTAATATGTATCCGGATAATATAACCTATCTTAAAACAAGAAATCACTATCGAATCTATTTAGCAGTATATCTATTTTTATTTATTATTTATAAATTTATTTATTAAAATATTTTATAGCCCTTTAAAAATGCTATTTAGAAATAGTTAAAGAATCATGAAGCAATCATTACTTAATTTATTATTTTCCCTTATCGCTTTTTCTATTGCATATAGCATTGCGCTATTAACTGGACTTCAGATGATACAGCAAGCCGTATTGATTGCCTTTCTTATTCAATGGCTTTTGTTTATTCCGGCCTATTATTTTCAAACAGAGAAATTCTATGACCTAACAGGAAGCGCTACCTACTTATTCATTGTGATTTATATAAGCTTTCAAAGTTATTCCGCAATAAATGTAAATATGGGTAGTATTCTATTAGCTTCTTGCATTATCGTTTGGGCAATCCGTTTAGGCAGCTTCTTATTTACAAGAGTTCAAAAAAGCGGTGAAGATAAAAGATTTGCATCCATCAAACCATCACCAACAAGGTTTTTCATGGCATGGACTTTGCAAGGAATGTGGGTTTCATTATGTTCAATGTGTGCATTAACTGCCATTGCAAGCAAAAATGGGGTAGTCCAAAATAGTTTTTTTTATGTAGGGATGTTTTTCTTTATTTTTGGTTTTGTTGTAGAGATGATTGCCGACTGGCAAAAGTCAATATTTCGTAAAAATCCTGAAAATAAGAATCAATTTATTTCTCATGGACTTTGGTCTTACTCAAGACACCCAAATTACTTTGGTGAAATTACTTTATGGTTGGGGATTTCCATTATGTCTTTTTCATCCTTATCAAGTTGGCAGTATATCACTTTAATCTCTCCACTTTTTACATATATTTTATTGGTTTATATAAGTGGTGTTAGGATTTTAGAAATTTCAGGGATGGAGAAATGGGGTCATTTAGAGAGCTATCAAGAATATGTCCGTACAACATCTTCCTTATTTCCATATTTTAAACTATCTGAAAAGAGACAGTCAACATTATTAAAATAAGGTAAATCAACTAATTTTTAGAACGCGATTTCACAGGATTTTACCTAACTTTTTAAAATATTTTAAAACACTATCATATGAAATATTTCGGGACAATAATTTTTTTAACGTCAATGACGATCTTTTCTTTTTCCATAGAATCTTGCACAAAAAACACTAACGAAGCAGCTGCTGTAACTGCTTCTGCAAAAGATACCTGGACAATTATTCAGGACAATATTCTCACACCTTCCTGTGCAACAAGTGGTTGTCACGCCTCTACCAGCGATGCTAACTATGTTCAGCATAATCTACTATTAACTTCAGCTACCGCTTACGATAATTTGATTAATATCAGTTCAAAAAATGCGGCTGCAAAAACAGCCGGCCTAGTAAGGGTAAAGCCGGGTGATTATATAAGTAGTTTGTTGTACAAGAAAATTGATTGTCAGACAACTTCTCAATATGGCGCTTTAATGCCATTAGGTGGGGCTAATTTGTCCTTAGGACAGATAGAATTTATCAAACAATGGATCATAAAAGGGGCACCTAAAAAAGGAAGTGTTGTTGATGAAACCGTACTAGCCAATAATACAGCATGCACTCAGGCTTTTTTACCTATGCAGGCACCCGCTGCTGCAGAAGGTTTTCAATTAGCGATCAATACGTTCACAGTAAGTCCCAATACAGAACGCGAAGTGTTTGTAAACAGAAAAACCCCCAATACTTCCACGGTGTATGTAAATAAATTTACCATGCAAGGGCGGCCAAACAGCCACCATTTTGTTTTATATGGTTTCCAAAGTACTACATCCTTACCACCCGTAAACACAATGAGAGATTTGTATAATGCAGACGCTAGTATCAACATAATCACTTTTGCACAAATGCAGAATCATATATTTCTGGGTGGTGGGACAGATGTAAATACAACATATACATTTCCTGCAGGCGTTGCCCTGAAAGTTCCCCCGGCTACAGCGCTTGACCTAAATGCCCATTATTTTAATAAACAAACTACCAATTTAACTGGCGAGAACTATATCAATATGTATACAGTGTCACAGGCAAACGTTGTAAAAGAGGCGCAGTCTATAAATTTTGCCAATTATAATTTTTCTATTCCGGCTAGTTCACGCAAAACAATTAGCACCGATTATACTTTTACCAAACCAGTAACCGTAATTACACTTACCTCGCATTTTCACAAGTTGGGTGAGAAATTCCAAATTAAAATTCTGGGTGGAACGAGAAATGGAGAGATCGTTTATGAAAATACAGATTGGGAGCACCCCATAGTAATCAACCTTGCCACACCCATTCAGCTGAAAGCAGGCGAAGGATTGACTAGTGTGGTGACCTATAACAATACCACAAATAAAATAGTGAATTTCGGATTAACCAGTGAGGATGAAATGAATATTATTTTCGGGTATTACTATTAAACAAGTGGTTCAATTACAATGCGTCATTTCCTTGTGAAAAAATGAATGGCTAAATTCCTGAGTGTAGACAATTTTTATATAATCACTGCTGTGTCATGAACACACCCCCTGAAATCGCTTGAAATTCCATGATTAACTTAAATCTTCTTTTTTTGCTTAAATAGTAAACATTTTATTGGTTTCCTTTGTTTTATATATGAATTCAAAAAATGAAGAATATGCATTGGTTTAAATTGATTTTCGCAAGTTTATTGGTGGTTTTTAGTATAAATCTTGCTAAAGCGCAAGGGACCCTTCAAAATACAGGAAAATTGAGCGGTGCTTTGGTCAACAGAAAAACGCAGCAAAATGCGGTAGGACTTTTGGTGTCATTGTCACCGGGTGGTGAAAAAATGCTATCAGATAGCAATGGTGCATTCAGGTTTACGCGTCTTTTACCCGGCGCTTACGCAATTAAAATTACTGGACTTGGCTTCCAAGATAAACTACTGACCAACGTTATTGTGACATCCGGTAATGAAAATACAATCACTATAGAACTCGAACCCTCTGTTAATATATTGAATGCTGTTACCGTTACAGGTAGACGTAACACAGCGAAAGCGACCACTTTAGAGAGTCCATTGAGTATTCAACGACTTACTGCCGAGGATATCAAAGCAAATCCTGGGGGTAATTTTGACATTAGTAAGGTAATTCAATCTTTACCAGGTGTAGGCGGTGGCGCAGCTGGAGGTACGTTTAGAAATGACATTATCATTAGAGGGGGCGCACCAAGTGAAAACGTTTTTTATCTGGATGGTATTGAAGTACCTATTATCAACCACTTTAGTACACAAGGAAGTGGTGGTGGGCCCCAAGGGATATTGAATGTGAGTTTTATTCAGGATGTAAAATTAAGTACTTCTGCATTTGATGCAAGATATGACAATGCCTTGAGTAGTGTATTTCAGTTTCGTCAAAAAAATGGTAACGCCAACAAGCTTCAAGGTAATTTTAGAATGAGTGGAACGGAGGTGGCAGCAACTTTAGACGGACCCATTACTAAAAAAACAACCTTTTTAGCATCGGTGAGAAGAAGTTATTTAGAACTACTATTTAAAGCATTGGATTTGCCGATACGTCCTAATTATTGGGATTATCAATTTAAAACAACGACAAAAATTAATGACAAGACGACGTTGACTACACTTGGACTTGCGGCGATTGATGAATTTAGATTAGCAGCGCCTAAAGAAGCGACGCCAGAAAAATTATTTGCAATCAATAACAATCCTTTAGTTAACCAATGGAACTATACCCTTGGAATTTCTTTGAAAAAATTAATTCAAGACGGTTATTGGAATCTATCGCTTAGTAGAAACACATTAGACAATCAAGCGGATAGATACGAGGACAATGAAAAGCCTTCTGACGCATCACGCACTTATCAAATCAGAAGTAATGAAACAGAAAATAAATTACGATTTGATGTCACTAAAAATAGTAACAATATTAGTTTAAGCTATGGCTTAGTGGCACAATATGTTCAATTTGACAATGCCTTTTATCAACTGTTTAGACCTGCTTTAAAAGATAGTGCCGGTAAGACAATACAAAATGCCATCACATTCAATACCAATACTGGGGTTGATTTTTTAAGGTATGGTGGGTTTGTGCAATTAGGCACAAGATTATTTGATGACCGCTTGGCTATGAGTGCTGGATTAAGAGCAGATGCAAATAGTTTTGAAGCTAGTAGTCAAAATCCATTAGATCAATTAAGTCCAAGAATTAGTTTAAGTTATGCTTTAAGTAATGCGTGGAACTTTAGTGCCAGTTATGGTACCTATTATCGACTGCCTAGTTACACGCAATTGGCTTATACCAATAATGGACTCACGAATCCTGGTAAGTATATCAGGTCAAATCACTATGTGGCTGGGTTTGAATTTTTACCTTCTAGTACAACAAGATTCACCTTTGAAGGATTTTATAAGGGGTATAAAAATTATCCAGTGAGTATACTAGATGAAATTAGTCTTGCAAACAAGGGCATAGAATTTGGAGCGATAGGAAACGAGCCCATCCAACAAGATGGCAAAGGAAGGGCCTATGGTTTTGAATTTTTTGCACAACAAAAATTAACAGAAAAGTTTTTTGGTGTGTTTAGTTATACTTTATACTGGAGTGAATTTTCGGGCCTAGATAAAAAATTAAAACCTGCTAGTTGGGATAACAGACATTTAATTAGTGCTACTGCAGGGTATAAACTACCAAAGAATTGGGAGCTAGGAATTAAATTTAGGTACCAAGGTGCTGCACCTTATACGCCATACAATTTAGCGCAAAGTAGATTGAATTATTTGACGTTGGGAAATGGTGTATTTGATTATAATCAAGTAAATACCTTGAGATTAAAAGCATTTCATTCAGGAGACCTTCGTTTGGATAAAAAATGGAACTATAAAAAAACCACTTTTGATTTTTACATCGACATTCAAAATTTTTATTCTTCAAAAAGTACAGGATCACCTCAATATACTTTTCAAAGAAAAGAAGACAATTCAAGTTTCCTAAGTACCAATGGGAAGCCTGTGCAATTGGATGGTAGTAATGCAATCCCATATTTCTTAGAAAACGCCGAAGGCACTTTAATACCCACTATTGGTTTTATTATTGAATTTTAACTGATTAAACTTCAACTCAGTGTTACTTTTTTTGTACATAATTTTAAGTTACATTTAGGTATGAAAATAAAAATCGTCAAACAAATACTTTTCTTCTTACTTATTGTCTTTTACCTTTTTGCAGGGTATAATCACTTTGCCAACCCTTCTTTTTATATACCTATTATACCGCCCTACTTAGCTGATTGGGCCAAAGAGATCAATATATTATCTGGCATAGCTGAAATAGTATTAGCATTACTATTAATACCTAAAGCAACACGCTCATTAGCAGTAAAGGGCGTTATTATAATGTTAATTGCTTTTATCCCATCCCATATTTATTTTATTCAAAAAGGGGATTTTTTGCTAGGCTCATTTACCATTACACCATTATTATCCTGCGTACGTTTATTTGTAGGACAACCCATTTTAATTTTGTGGGCCTGGTGGTCAAGTAAATTTTAAAGATAGGTATTTTAAAAAATAAATCTTTCTCTATCCTTTTCGGAAGGAATGGCACAGGTTTCTTTTCTGCCAAATAAAAAATATCTATTCTTTGCTATTAGATTGTAAATACCATCTCTTAAAAATTTTGGGAAAAGATACCCGTATTTGAAAATATGAGGCCAACCTTTGATTTGTTTTGCAATTTCAATGACTGCATCTGATTTGTAAAATACAATTCCGTCTTTTATTAAGACAACCGATTTTCCCTCATTTAAAAGACCATGTTGGTGTATGATGTTTTGTCCAGCAGTTGTTTGAAGGGCTACAAATTTAAAAATATTATTTTTGTCATATTTAATTAAAAATGAAACACTATTGTTACACAAATTACATACACCATCAAATAATATTATATTCACTATTTAAATAATTAAATTTTTATGCGCTTGCTGCAAAAATATAAGAAATAGGCAGCTGATTATTCTACAGACTTGTTGTTAGTGTTTCTTAAGCTATATAAATAAAAGGATACGATTGAAAATAAAAAGCCAATTAAAATGATTATATAATTCATTGGCTTTTCTGTAGTTAATGACATTCTAATTAAAATGGTAGTAATGATAAAGCTGGCGTTTCTGAAAATAGTAAAAAAGGAAAAGTGATAAATAAAAGAAATGATCAATAATAATACGTCGACAAAAATCATAATAGAAAAGAAATCCGCGTAAAATACAGTATTGGGATTAGGATAGTCTTTATTTAATTTTAATGCTTCCAACATTTCCGTGCCCCACAGATACAAGCTACTTATACTGAGTACTAATAAAATTATTATCATACTTAATGATACTAATTTTTTAATATTGATAAAATTATTAAGCTCATTAACGACTTCCGATTTACGATTATTTTGGTAAATTTTATAATACAAAATAGTAAGGCTTAGCATAATTAAAGAAGCCAGTAAGTCATAGAGTAAACTAATGAACTCTGGATTATTGATATTAATAAAATTTTTCAAATCAAGATCCGCTATATCATGAAAAAAGCCTCTTAAAGTAATTAAGGTAATCACCTCAAACTGCTTTCCAACAAACTCGGATATAGATTTTGGAATTATGATAACAAGCAGAAATACTTCGTAAAATAATATAAAACTAAATGGAGTATATATTGCTTTTAAATAGCTGTGCTGTAGATTTTTGAAATAAAGAAAGTTATTTCCTAGAAAAATAATAAGTAAATGAAAAAGGAAAGCAAAGACAGCGGCACGAAGTATTAATAATTCTACTTTTCGTACATTTTTAGCATTGAAATATTTATCAAAATAACTACCAGATTTATGTAATAAATTATTCATGCTGTTTTTTTAGCAATTATTTTTCACCTCTAAATTTATTCAATACTAGAATAAATGCCACACCAAATAAAATGGTAATTAGGGCTGCGAAATATGGTATAATTTCAATCATTTTTGATTATTTATTAATTTTAAAAGTATAGCAAACCCTAAAATCGAGGGTACCCATAAACCGATAAAAATACCCGCTTCTTTTTCTCCTTGAAACCATAAAATTTCAGAAAATATTAAAGATGAAAATGCTGATACTAACATAAGCGTATCAGAGATTGTAAATTTTTTAAACATAAATTTTATTTGATGTAATATAGAATTATTAATTTATACTGTCTAAATTAATTCATTTGTTAACTAATTTATTATATATGTATAAATTAGCGTTTACAACAAACAGCTATTTGCAAACATTTAACATCTTTGTTTATTTAGATATATAAAGTGCAGCCTTAAAGTTCAACAATTTACTATTAAATAAAAAAGGGCCCTTATTGCTAAGGACCCTTTGGAATAACTCGATTTTAGAAAACTATTTTGGCAATACAACAGCATCTATTACGTGAATTACACCATTTCCTGCTTTTAAATCAGTTGCAGTAACAGTTGCAATTCCGCCTTTTTCATCTGTTAAAATAACCTTACCGTCTTTAATTGAAGCAGTAAGTGTTCCGCCGCTAACAGCCGTTAAACTAACTTTTCCTTTACCGTCCTTAATAGCCTTTAAAACAGCAGCAGCATCTAAATTACCAGCGACAACGTGGTAAGTCAAAATCTTAGCTAAAGTAGCTTTGTTCTCTGGCTTTAAAAGTGTTTCAACAGTACCTTTAGGTAATTTTGCAAATGCTTCATTTGTTGGCGCGAATACTGTGAAAGGACCTGCGCTTTGTAAAGTACTTACTAAATCAGCTGCTTTTACAGCAGCAACTAATGTTGTGTGTGCAGTTGAACCTACAGCTACATCTACAATTGTTTTTTGAGCTGATGCAGAGATAACACCTCCGATTAGCATTGTCAATAAGAATTTCATTTTCATAATAATTGATTTGTTTATTTCTTAAACACTCAAACATGTTAAAATGTTTTTATAAAACATGTATTTACAATAAATTAACAAGTCTGTTAATCAAAACGTATAAAATTTGAAATGAACGTTCTACAGTATTATGACTTGTGTTGAGCCTGACTGATTTTCCTGCGATATATTTATTGAAATAAATTATACCTAATAATACAGTAAATGGCTCTAAAGCCATCTTTCCAATTTATCTTTTTTCCTTCAGCGTAAGTTCTTCCATAATAAGATATACCTACCTCATAAATTCGTATATTTTTTATTCGAGCGATTTTTGTTGTTACTTCTGGTTCAAAACCAAAACGTTTCTCATTTAATTGGATGTTTTTTATGATGCTAGTTTTGAACAGCTTATAACATGTTTCCATGTCAGTTAAGTTTAAGTTTGTAAAGAGGTTCGATAAAAAAGTTAAAAATTTATTTCCTATGGTATGCCAGAAAAATAAAATTCGGTGTGGCGATCCTCCAATAAATCTTGATCCATAAACTACATCTGCATAACCCTCAAGGACAGGTTTTAAAAGTTTGTTAATTTCATTGGGGTCGTATTCTAAATCGGCATCTTGAATAATTAAATAATCACCTGTTGCGTTTTTAATACCAGTATGAATAGCTGCACCTTTACCTGAATTTATTTCATGTTTAAAATATACAATTTCTACCCCTTCATTGCGCTTTATAATATCATGTATCAAATTTTCTGTATGATCAATGGAACAATCATTGACAATTATTAATTCTTTTTTAATATTATTAATAAAGGTTAAATTTAATAATTTGTCAATTACAATGGAGATAGTAGCTGCCTCATTGTAAGCTGGAACAATAATTGATATTTTATTAATAATCATTTGTATATTTATGTTACTTTTTTAAATTTTAGTCAATTAAGTAATTTGCTCCTTTTTATGATTAAATATTACGCTAACAATAATAATTATCACAATGCTTCTTAACCGAGAAAAAAGCTATACAAATATATACATATTCTATATTGTTTTATGTATAATTATCTACATTTTAGGAAGCATGTTTATTCCATTAATGGAAGTTGATTCTGTTCAGTATGCAAATATTTCTAGAGAAATGCTTCAAAATAAAAGCTTCCTACAAATTTTTGATCAAGGCAGTGACTATTTAGATAAGCCGCCCATGTTATTTTGGTCAAGTGCAATAAGCATGTATTTATTTGGAATCAATGATTTTGCATTCAGAATACCATCTATCTTAATGGCTATTTTGGCCATATACAGTACCTATAAATTTACACTCATCTATTACAGTAGTGAAATAGCAGGGTTAGCGGCTTTGATATTAGCGAGTACACAAGCAATGTTTTTAATTACACATGATGTAAGAACAGATACGATGTTGATGGCATGGGTAATATTGTCTATTTGGCAATTTGCTAATTGGTTAAATAATAGAAAATGGAGTTCATTGATCATTGCATTTTCTGCTGTTGCATTTGGAATGATGACTAAGGGGCCAATTGCTTTAATGGTGCCTGTTTTTTCATTTGCGCCACATTTGATAATGCATAGAAATTTTAAAATGCTTTTTAGATGGGAATATCTGGTAGGTATTGTCATTATAATAATTTTGTTAATACCCATGGATATTGGTTTATATCAACAGTTTGATTTACACCCGGAAAAAGTAATGTATGAGAAAACTGGGACTTCGGGCTTAAGATTTTTTTATTGGACACAAAGTTTTGGCAGAATAACCGGAGAGAGTGTTTGGCATGAAAACGATGAGTTCCTTTTTTTATTTCAAAATTTACTATGGGGATTTTTGCCTTGGACTTTGTTTTTAATACTTGGATTAATTTCAGAATGCACCAAAATAATTAGAACTAAATTTAGTTTAAATAAAAATGAGGAATGGATAGTGCTCCCTGGTTTTTTGATCACCTACACTGCACTTGGAATTAGTAATTATCAATTGCCGCATTATATATATGTAGTATTACCTTTTACAGCCATCATCGCTGCTAAAAGCTTATATAGTCTTGTTATTAATTGGGAAAATAGATTTCTTAAAAACATTATTAACGGCATTAATATTTTTATTTATATTTTAGTATTGTCCATATTATTGGTGCTTTTACTATTTACATTTAATACGAATATATATTTGGTTATAGCTAGTATGGTTGGAATGGGCTTGGCTTTTTCGTTTTTAATATTTAAAAAAATGAGTGCTATCCCTAAGGTGATACATTTTGCCTTATTTACAATTATCACTACCAATTTATTATTAACAATATTCTTTTACCCTAAATTACTCGAATACCAGTTGGGGAACCAAGTTTCCAAGGTGATTCGTCAAAAAAATATAGACAAAAATAAATTTTATTTACACCAAGTTTATTACGAAAGAAGCTTAGATTTTTATAGCAATTATAGTTTTCAAAATATTGGAAACTTAAATAGTATGAAAACTAATGATTATGTTTTAATAAAAAACGAACTTATTAATCAGGAGCTATTAAGCAATTTTAATAAAATAGAACTTATTTCTACATTTCATATAAGCACTTTAAATGCCGCTTTTTTAAATCCTAAATCAAGAGATAGTGCGCTTACACTTTATACTATTTTACAAAAAAAATAGTTATTGAATTGTAGGCTTCAAATTCAAATATTTATTGTGTCTTAAGATAAGTCCAAAAACTGTACCAATGGTTGCACCCAATAAAATACCTCTCAATACATCCATAGGATAATGGACGCCATTATATATCCTTGAGTAGGAAACTAAAATAGAACAAATAAATAAAGCTATTTTGAACCCATTATATTTTTTAGGCAATAAAATTGTTAAAAACAAAGTAAAGGTGAAAAAGTTAGATGCATGTGACGAAACATAACCATATAATCCTCCAGGCCCCGCTTTGCTTAAATGAACTATGTTTTTCAAGTAAATTTCATGCGACGGACGTAATACCTTTGTTAAATATTTAAAATAAGTAGAAATTTGATCACTTAATGTAATTATTATGATTGCAGTTGTTATGCAAATCCAGCTTTTGCTTTTATATATTTTGTAAAAAATAAAAATGATATAAATGTAAAGCGGTATCCAAATATTTGTACTACTCAACAAATACATCACTTGGTCCCAAAATGAATTGTGATGACTATTGATGTATAAAAATAATTCTACATTTTTTGTATCTAAAATTTTGTTCATAGAATTACATCAATATTTACTTTGAAATTAAATTATTATTATCATTTTACCTAAATATCAATTTAACAATGAAATACAGCCATATTTGCTATTATTGATTTATGAAACATACCATTTTATTACTTAGCACTTTATTCCTTGTAAAGTTATCCTTTTCTCAAAAAGCTATTTTTGTAATTGCTGATGGCATATCTGCTGATGTGCTTGAAAACGCCCATTTGCCTAATATATCTAGGATTATTAATGATGGGGCATATATACGTGCGCATGTTGGTGGAGATAAGGGGACCTATAGTCAAACTCCAACAATTTCGGCGGTGGGATATAATAGTTTATTAACTGGCACCTGGGTGAACAAACACAATGTTTTGGATAATGACATTAAAGACCAAAACTATACGTATCCTAGTATTTTTAAATTACTGAAGGAACAATACCCAAGTAAAAAAATTGGTGTTTATAGTACTTGGTTGGACAATAGAACAAAGTTACTTGGGGATGGCCTAGCTAAAACTAATAATTTAAAAGTTGATTATTTTTCAGATGGATATGAATTAGATACAGTTCAATTCCCTCATGATAAATTGGCTAACTATATCCATTTGATTGATGAAAGGGTTACAAAGGATGCTGTTCGTGGTATTAAGGAAAACGCGCCTGATTTATCATGGGTTTATATTGAATATACTGATGATATGGGACATAGATATGGAGATAGTCCCGAACTTATAGCTGCACTAAATAAATTGGACAATCAGATTGGAAAATTATATGATGCAATTTTATATAGAACTATAAACTTCAAGGAAGATTGGTTATTCTTTATCACAACTGATCATGGTAGAAACGAAAAGGATGGAAAAGGCCATGGTGGGCAAAGTTTTAGGCAAAGGTCTACTTGGATTGTATCCAATAAAAAGTTAAACAATTATGCAAATTTAAGCTATCCCGCTATTGTAGATATTATGCCAAGTTTGGCGAACTTTTTATCAGTTAAAATTACTACACCATTCAAATATGAGATAGATGGGATTCCATTAATTGGTCAAGTTTCTGTCGCAGCACCTAATTTAAATGTATTTCAAAATACCATGGATATTAGTTGGCAAAACTATAATGAGGAAGGGAATGTGAAAATTTGGCTAGCCACTACAAACGATTTTAAGGAAGGTGGTCAAGATAAATATATACTACTTAAAGAAGTACCAGTAAGTCAGAATCATACAGTCGTTGATATTAGCAATTACCCTTCAAGTTTTTATAAAGTGGTCATTGAAGGAAAATATAATTCAGTAAATAAATGGTTTATAAAGGAATAATTTATTATTTAAACATTTATAATATCCATTGTACTGAAACGCTAACTGCACGACCCATTCCATAAACTCCGGAGCCGTGTGTTTTATATTTTTCGTTTAAGATGTTTATTAAACTTGTATTTAGGTGCAAATGTTTCAATTTTATTCCTGCATCAAAATTAATTAAATTCCAATGAGGTGTGCCCAGCTTCCCAATTCTATTATCATCAATATCTCCTTGGGCCAGTCTATTTTGTTTTCCAGCAAATTGGTGCGTTATTGAAAGAAAAATATTTTTCTTATGCCACGCTAATCTATTTTGACCAAAAATAGGAGGTATTCGTCTCATGGGTTCATTCTTAGTTACATTTTGTCCGTAAGTATAAGTAGTATTGATTTGTAGATCAAAATTTTGATCAATTTTTATTGCATAAGTTAATTCAGCACCCTTTATATAAGATGTTTCAATATTTTCTTTATTGTATACCTTATACCCATTTATAATTTGACCTTCAACTAAAACTCTGGCAATAATATCTTTTAAATTCATTTGGAAAGCGGATATTGAAAAGTTTACTTTTTTAGAATTATACTTATATCCAATTTCAAAGTTATTTGACTGCTCTGGTTTCAAATCATAATTCGGAATTTCATATCTAAAGTCAATGATGCCTAAACTACCAAGATCATCAATATTTGGAGCTCTGTAACCCCTTGTCATTGATCCAAATAAGTAATGGTTAGGATTCAATTGGTAGTTAATACCGAAATTTGTTGCGAATGCGGCTGGTTTTACAGCTATATCCCCAAGGATTGCATCTTTAATTTGAATAGCTAAAAAGTTATAACGTACACCTGTATTTATACTTAATTTCCCTAAATCAATAAAGTGTAAATTAAATATCGAACTATTTTTATAAACTGAACCATTTGGGTATAAGCCTCTTTTCTGAATGGGTGAGTTGAAGGTACTGCTTGTTTCAATGGCCTCACTAAAAACAAGATCTCTATAATAATCAATACCTGTATTTATTGTCCAATTTGAAGTAGGTTTTGAAATAATTTCGGCCGTCAGTCCAATATTTTTAATAGTATCCGCTTCATTTCTATAAATCAATGAATTATTTTTTTGATTGGATCGTTGTTCAATTGATCTTTGTGTGGAAGCATTTAAAATAAATTCTGATATCCATTTTTGTTTATTTATTACCTTGTATTTGATATAATTCAAATAATGTATTTGGTAGTCAATCTGGTTTGTAGCGAAATTTTCTAACACAATTTTGTGGTAAATCGGGACATTATGTTGAATCGTATTTTGACTAGCAATGGTAAGCTCCTGATACGCGTCAATTTTTATTTTCAATTTTGCATCATAATTTTTTTCCGAGTAGCCAGTAGGGATCAATTTACCTAAATCAGCACCTCCAACTAAATCACCAAATTTTTTAAAGCTTACCCCGCCTATAAAATTCCATTTTTTTTCTGCATAACTGATATCGGTTCTATTCGTTTTTTCCATATCGCCAGAAATAAACTTACTGGTATTACTAAGGTTAATCTTATTTAAAATTGTGGAACTCGCCTCTTTGGTTGTAATATTGATAACGCCTCCCATCGCATCTGATCCATATTCAATGGCGCCAATCCCTTTTAGAATATCAATTTTATCAATAGTAAAAAGGTCAATTGTATTGAGGTATTGATTTGGCCCATATCTATAGGTTGCGTTGTTTAATCTTATACCGTCAATTATTAGGAGGGTTTGATTACCAGTAAGGCCTCTAATGAACGCGGAACCGCCACCATGGTTCGTTTTTTGTATAAAAACACCACCTATACCCATTAAAGTTTCCGGTGTAGTTCTAGCCCCATTTTGGGTAATTTGTTGTTGCCCAATTGAACTAATAAAATAGGGTAATTGTATATTCTTATTTTTAATATTCCTTGTTGTTACAAACGCGGAATCTAATAATTTATAACTCGAATCCACTTTTTGGGCATTCGCTGAAATGGCTATTATTATGAATAGTAAGAAGGTATATTTCACCATGTGAATATCCTTTTTTTTTAATTTTCAATTATTGTTCCCGATGTTTTATAATGTTCAGTTTTTTGTTCTTTCTCGTCATCCATTTTAGGCCCTTGTTTTATACTTCTCCAATCAATGGTTTGATTATATTTTTTCATTGCTTTATCCCAATCAAAAACCTCCTGACTAGGGAATTCAAAATGATAGGGTGTGAAATCGGGTTTATTGGTAAAAAAATCAGTTAATAAGGATGCCGTAATATCATATTGATTCACATAAGGCACGCCTAAAACATTATACATTACTTTAAGTATAGATCCGAAATTGGCATGTGTTTTAGAAACATAATTCTTTTTCACATAAGGGCCTGCCATCATTAAGATACTTCTATGTGCATCAATATGATCAACACCACCTTGTGGATCATCTTCCGTAACAATGACCAACATATCTTTCCAATAAGGGGTTCTACTTAAAAAATGCAATGTTCTACCAAGTGCTAAATCATTGTCTGCAACATAGGAAGCGCTAAATGGATAACCATCTTCTGGTCTTGGACCTGCTGTGTGGTCATTGGGCAACATCATTGTAACTAATTGCGGCATGCTGTCTTTCCCATTCAACCATTTTTTTGTAAATTCTTCTTCAAATTGTTTCATTCTAAACTGATCAGGAATATTCGTATTATAGCCTGCAAAATTATGGGATGTTCTTTCCCATACGCCTTTTTGCATGGGTACCATCACAATATGTCCTGCACCCGTTGCTGTATCATTCCAATCTTCTCTCACGTGAGCAGTTTCGTTGGCTTGCCCAAAATTATAATAACTTATTTTTTTCCGATCAAGCGCTTCCCATAAACCACCAATTTCACCGTAATCTTCGGGATCCATACTGCCTGTGGAACCAGGAAATCTTCGTCCAGGTGCGGTTGAAAAGTAATCTGCAGACTTTGCAGTACTTGAGTTGGCTTCCACCCACTCATTAGGGATAACGCCCATCATCCAATGATGTCCATGAATGGAAGCATCACTATCACAATAAAAATTATCACTTAATGAAAACTGTTTTGCAATTTTATGGTGGTTAGGGGTTACGTTTACATTTTTTACAAATTCTTTTCTTCCATACACATTTACATCTAAGCCAAACCTTGCTAGACCGCTTTCCCCATTTACATTTTTCATTTGACCAAAAACCTCATCAAATGTTCTGTTCTCTTTCGTAATAAACACGATATGTTTAATGGGGCTTACTTTGCTTCCTGGTAATACAGGCATGGGTAAGCTATCTGCTTGCGATCGGGTAACAAAAGTATTATCAATCACTACTTTAGTATAGGATATTAATTTTTCCGTTGTAGGATTTTCGATTTTTTGAAATCCCCCTAATTGAATATCTCCAATATAGGTTCCTTGCACCGGTATCTTGAAATTTTTTCCGCCGTTAGGTCCAGCACCCAAACCCCTGCATGAAGTTGCATAGATGGTTTTATTATCAGCAGATAATTTAACGCGTGTAGTGCCCCAACCAGTAGGAATAAGTCCTAGGGTTTTGTCATTACTCAAATCTATTTTCGCCACAGCATTGAAACCTAAAAGCGCCACAAATAAATATTTTTCATCTTTTGTTAAATCAATACCAAAAGGAAGTACTCCCCTTAATTTATCAATCCTTTGATCCACGGTAATTGGGATATGCTTAACAATACGCCCTCTTTTATAGTCAATGACTGCAATATTATCATTGGTTGCGTTGGTTACATAGGCAAATTTAGTTCCAACAACTATTGAATTTGGGCTTGCACCACCAATCACTTCTGCATCTTCAACAAGTTCACCCAACAACATGCCTGTTTTCAATTTCGCTTTCACCTTATTGGTTGATAAGTCAATTACGTAAACGCTCATCGATTCGTCAGCATTAGGGCTTCCTAAGCCTGGAATTTTTTTTCCATCAATTACTGTTCCTTCTATGGATTCCTTCGTGTTATTTCCATAAGGATGCCAATTAATATATTGTGATTGTATGTTTTCTTTAGTGGTCCCCGCTACTAATGGATAAGCGTACATACCAACATTCGCAACCAACACTGTTTTTTGGTCTGGTGATATTGCTAAGCCAAAAGGTTGTCTTCCAGTAGGTATAGAGGCGATAATTTTTTGCTGACTTAAACTATATCTTACTAATCTAAAATTACCTCTATCCAAAATAAGCAATTCATTTTTTTGCTCACTATATATTAAATCACTTGTAAAACTGCCCTCATATTTTACGCCATCAAATATGCCGTCCAATAAAATGGAATCTACTTTTTTAAATTGTACATAATCATATACAATCACTGATCCTTCATCCCCACCACTTAAATATGCAATATTTTTATTGGTATGAAAAGCAACACCCAAAAAGGAACCTTTTTTCAAAGGGTTTTCTTTGGGCTTTAAATAATCTGGAATTCGTTTTTGTTGCATGTTTTGCAAATCAATAATAGTGATTGCATTTTCATGCATCGTAATAGCCACTTTTTGATCAGGAGAAATAGCTAACCCAAATGGGTCATGGGTAATGCGAAGAGATTGACCTGCTGGTTGCACATATCGGCCACTAGGCAATACAGAATATGAGTTGGTATCAATCTTTGACAATTCATTATATCCAGGTACGGATAAATATTTTACTATTTGTGCGTTCCCTGAAACAAAAATTAGCATTAATAAAGCTATTGTAAAAAATATATTTTTTTTCATATATAAGTTGGTCTTTTAATTTAGGCAAACCTATCATTTTATAGATTCGTTTGTGACTTTGCATCAAATTAAATTATTGTTACCAAAATACATTAATTCATATTCCGGTAACAATTTGGTAGCAGCTAGATAATATTGGAATTAAGATATGTTAAAGTTTTGAGAATAGATTTGTGCTTCAAAATTTTAAATATGATTTCAAAACAACTAAGATTACAGTGGATAATTACGCCACTAATGTTATTGGGATTGAGTTTAAGCTCAATTGCTCAAAACATACAATTCAAAGGAAAAGTAATAGATGCTGATACAAAAATAGCACTTGAGGCTGCTACTGTATTAGTTAAAGGCCAAAATCAATCTGCACGAACAAATGCGAATGGTCAATTTACAATTAGTAATGTTTCCCCTAATGCTTCAATTGTAGTTAGCTACGTGGGGTACACATCTAAAACAGTTGCAGTAAGTACCGGTGAGGTAGTAATTACTTTGGTTAAAGAAGATGTATCCTTAAATGAAGTTGTTGTAACTGCATTGGGTATTAAAAAAGAAAAAAAGAAATTAGGCTACGCTACACAAGATGTAAAAGGAGCTGAATTAGTGAAAGCAAGAGAGGTGAATCCAATCAATAACCTAGTTGGTAAGGTTGCTGGTTTAACAGTAGGTATGAACCAAGAGATGTTAAGATTACCAAATCTAGTTTTAAGAGGTGGTCGTGTTAACTTAATCGTAGTGGATGGTATTCCTATTAACTCTGATACTTGGAATATTAGCCCTGATGATATTGAGTCCTATAACGTTTTAAAAGGACCTGTGGCTTCTGCATTATATGGTTACAGAGGTCAAAATGGTGCAATCATCATTAACACAAAAAAAGGAACAAAAGATAAAAGAGGCTTTGCTGTTGAATTAAATTCAAGCACTACTGTTCAAAACGGTTTTATAGCATTGCCAAGAACCCAAGATGAATACGGTCCTGGTGATCACGGAACCTATGCGTTCGTGGATGGTTTAGGTGCTGGTACCAATGATGCGGATTATGATGTATGGGGACCAAAATTTGAAGGGCAGTTAATTCCGCAATATGATAGTCCAGTAGATCCTATCACAGGAAAAAGATCAAGTACACCATGGTTAGCGCGTGGTAAAGACAACTTAAAGCGTTTCATTCAATCAGGTATTTTAAATACTACTAATATTTCAGTTGCTTCTTCTACAGAAAAAGCGGATTTAAGATTTTCATTAGGCAATACTTATAATAAAGGCATATTACCTAATACAAGTTTAAATATTACGAATTTAAATTTAGCAACTACGTTAAGATTCAATTCTAAATTAACCTTAGATGCGAATATTAACTATAGCAGACAATATTCTGATAATTTTCCAGACGTGGACTATGGACCAAATTCAGTGATTTACAATATGACTATTTGGGGTGGTGCAGATTGGAATATTGATGATATGAAAAATTATTGGCAGCCAGGAAAAGAAGGCGTTCAAAGTATTTATGCGGAGTACCAAAGATACCATAACCCATATTTCATGGCCTATGAGTGGACAAGAGGGCATTACAAAAATGACATCTATGCTTATACAAGTTTAACTTATAAATTGAATAAGTATGTTGATTTGTTTGCAAGAACTTCTGCTACTACTTATGATTTATTGAGAAATGAAAAAATGCCTTTCTCTGCACATCCTTATGGTAGAGAAGAAGGTAAAGGTGATTATAGAGAAGACAAAAGAGGTTTGTTTGAAATGAATAATGAATTCCGAGCAAATTTTAGAACGCCTGAAATTGCAAAATTTTTTAACATTACTGGTTTTGCAGGTGGAAACTTAAGACAGTTTAATTACAATTCCAGTTTCACATCAACCAACTATTTAAACGTACCTAACGTTTACAATTTTGCGAATAGTAGAAACCCAGTTTTAGCGTATAATTTTGCTTCTGAAATGAGAGTAAGATCATTGATGTACTCTGTAGATATTGAAGCAAACAAATATGCAAATTTGAATATCACAGGACGTAATGACCAACTTTCAGCCTTAAATAAGGATAATAATTCATTCTTTTATCCTTCATTTAACTTGAGTACTGTGTTAAGTGACTATTTGACTATGCCCAAACAAATTAACTTGTTAAAGTTGAGAGCTTCTTATGCAAAAGTAAGAGGTGGCGGTAGTTTTGTTAATGATTATATCGGATCAACTCCAAATAATAGTTTTCCTGTTGGTTATGGTCAACAATATTCTTCAACTTATGGTGGACCAAGTTACACTTACGCGAACGTATATTCAACTGGTACTGGTTATAACAATACCACACAAGCTTCTTTTACAAATACATTATTGGATAGTGATGTACAACCTGATGACAGAACTAACTTAGAGCTTGGCGTTGAATCAAGATTATTTAATAATAGACTTGGTATTGAAGCAACGTACTTTAGTTATTTAGATGGACCTCAAATTTTCTCAAAATCAATTTCTCAAGCTTCAGGATTTGCTTCTTATGTTGTAAATGGTACAAAAACAAAAAGAACTGGATATGACTTCACCGTGAATGGTTCAATTCTTAAAAAAGCAAATGGCGTAAATTGGGATGTGACTTTGAACATTGGGTCATTTAAAAATATTTTAGAAGAATTACCAACAGGGGTGAATGTGTTAAATACTTTCTATACAAAAGGGATGAGAACAGATGCGATATATATTAGAAAATTCGCAAGAACACAGGATGGTCAAATTATCAATGACGGAGGGGGTCGTCCAGTAATTTTACCAGTAGCGCAATTTGCTGGCTACTCGAATCCTGATTATGTATGGGGTGTAAATAACAAGGTTAGTTATAAGGCTTTCACTTTAAACTTCCAATTAGATGGTCGTGTAGGTGGAATGATGGAAGACTATGTTAGAAAGAAAACATTCCAAGGTGGTCGTCACATTGAAACTATCGAAGGCGCAATGGGGTTAGCAAGATACCAAGATTACAAAGGAGTTAAGTCATATGTAGGAGAGGGTGTTCAAGTAGGAAGTGGCGCAATTGCTTATGACGCAGTAACTGGTTTAATTACTAATTATGGTTCATTAACATTCGCACCTAACGCAACTAAGACTTATTTACAAGATTATATCAGCCGTGTTCATGGTATACCAGAACCAAACATGATGAGCAAAACTTACCTTAAATTAAGAGAGGTTGTTGTTACTTATGAATTACCAGCTGGACTTGTTAGAAAGTCGCCTTTCAAAAAAGCAACAGTTTCATTAGTGGGTAGAAACTTAATGTACTGGATGCCAGATTCGAAATTTAAAGATGTAGATATTGATCAGTATCCAGGTGAG
>Ga0114968_10000590_pt1 | contig 26856 bp, 23 predicted proteins | sample M_130807_EF_Meta_FD_87020 | JGI IMG/M metagenome (GOLD analysis project Ga0114968, IMG submission 87020) | Freshwater microbial communities from Lake Montjoie, Canada to study carbon cycling - M_130807_EF_MetaG | ecosystem: Environmental > Aquatic > Freshwater > Lake | place: Lake Montjoie... | reverse complement strand
GTCAATCTATTGAGCACTTGAGCAACACCAACTTTACTACTATTCGATTGTTTAATACTGAAATCACCAGTAGAAAGAGCACGATTAATACCGTTTTCAATAGTAGTCGATTTCATAATTTTGTAAATATTCGTCATATTAATGATATTCTCATAATCTTCGGTAGAACGCCAAGACCCAGTATTGATTTCACGTACAATCTGTTTCTGCATTTCTTTTACTAATTTATTGAAATAATTTCTGAACAAATTATTCAAAAGAGTACCAGTTAATTCAATACGTTTATTCAAATAAGAATCACGGTCATCTGGAGGAAGCCAACCGAGACTAGTTTGTAATAATTTTTTAGCCATATAACCCAACAAATACAATTTTTGTGGAACAGATTGACAATGAGGAAATAAATCGTTATCGAGAACTTCTATTGTAAATTCGCGTTTTTTTCTAGCGCCAGTATCTTTATCCATATTGATTGGTGTAAATGCGACGGACGCAGTAATATGTCTAAGAGCATCTTCTTGTGTCATATATTTGTTTGCGTCAATCATGGATGCTTGTAAGCATTGTAGTAAATCGACCTGTTTTTTATCGGTTATATCTAATAAAATATATTGACTAATTTCTTTGTCACTTAACACACCAAGTGCTCGAAAGAGTACAAATAATTCAATCGGCTGTTTTATACGAGGAATATTTACAAATATTCCATTGCCAAAACCATTATTTTTACTGGCAATCATCATTTCAATTTGTTTTGGAGATATACATTTGAAATCCGGAACCGATTTAATTTCAGCAAACCAATTCCATTTGGTAGTATTTTTACCATCAAAACAATAAACGCGATTTTCAGCAGCACGTTCTTGGCCCAATACGGTTTTTTCAGAACCTTTAATAATGAAATAACCACCACAATCCATAGAACATTCGCCAGTATATTGATGGTTAATGAATTTGTTTTGTGTTAATGTACATACCGAGGATTTCAACATAATCGGCAATTTACCAATATTGATTTTTGGCAAAACCTTTTCGATTATTTTTGGAGTATCCATATTTTCCGTATTTCTGATAACATATTGAATATTGACATCGACCGTCATAGTTGAAGCATATGTGAAATTTCGTAATTTAGCTTCTTGTGGCAACATCATTTTCGTAGCACCATTATTTTCGTGAATTTGTGGTGGGTATAGTTTGAAATTTGTGAATGATATAAAAATTTCTAGAAAGTATTTATCTTTTTCTCCAATATAATCATTTTCAGAATGAATTGTAACTGGATTGAACATTTGAATAGTTCTCAATATTTGATAATTAACAAAGTGATTATATGATTCTATTTGATGACGAACCAAACGGTCAAGATGTTGACCCTCGAAATATGATTCGATTATATGAAATGGTTCTTCTATATAATTACCAAGATGTTCGAGTAATTTGGTTTCATCATTCGTAATATTAGCATGAATATATTCAATTTGTTTCTGAATTTCACTTTCTTCTGTTATCATATTTTTTATATCATTTGTAGTGTCTGGGTCGGTAGGAGATATTTCTAATACGGTTTCTTTTTGTTTAGAAACGCGTTTCTTTGATGGAGTTTTCGGTTTTGTAATTGTATCTGGCAAAGCAGATGTGTTTGAAGATATAGATGAGGATTTCATTTCATAATTCATCATTTTCGATTATAATACTATAATCGTAATCTTAATATAATATTATAATCAATTTTTTATATAGTTTTTTGTTAACGTAATAGTAATAATATATAATAAAAAATGGAAATAAAAGATTTGTTAGAACAATACTAGAAAATGAATAGTAAACGATTTATAGATTATTTAGATACATATAATGATAAAACACAGTATAATTATAGTCAATATTCATTGTTGACTGGTGCGATACAAAGTAATTTTATAGAAAATCATCTGAATGATATCAGTTTTGTTGGGAACAATAATAATACAAAAAATCCACCCGTTTTTTTACATTTTTATCCTATTTTAGAAAACCCAATAACAGATAGTTCGAATAATTTTTATTCAAAATATTCAGGTTCGATATGGAATACTTCAAATAAGCAAAATGCCGAAACACAATATTCAATATGGCAAAAAGAACACGAAACGAATCTTTCCATACCGTCATTACTACCCGCTACAATTATAAAAACGAAACAAAAAACAATAGATGCCTCTATTAATACATTATCCGATGTTATCAAAATAATCAATGAAAATGAATATCAGGATGATACAGAATACAATATAGATTTGAAATCATTACATAATATCAAAGATGATTTGGACGAATTAAACGGAATGATTGGAATGGATAGCATAAAGCAGTCGATTTTAAATCAATTGATTTATTTTATTCAAGAATTACATGTTGGAAATAAAGCGAGCGATTTCAAACATACTGTTTTATATGGCCCGCCAGGAACAGGTAAAACGGAAATAGCAAAAATTATAGGTAAAATGTATTCTAAGATTGGTATTTTGAAAAGTAATGTTTTCAAAAAGGTAACACGAAATGATTTGATAGCAGGCTATTTAGGACAAACAGCAATAAAAACGAGAAAAGTAATAGATGAATGTTTAGGGGGAGTACTTTTTATAGACGAAGCGTATTCGTTGGCAAACAGTGGAGATAATGATAGTTATTCAAAGGAATGTATCGATATCTTATGTGAAGCATTGAGTAATCATAAAGACGATTTAATGGTTATTATAGCAGGATACGAGGAAGAATTGAAAGAAACTTTTTTTAAAGTAAATAAAGGAATGTATTCGCGATTTATTTGGAGATTCAATGTGGATTCGTATAATCCAACACAGTTGATGAATATATTCAAAAAGAAAATAGTAGATCAAGAATGGTCATTGGAAAATGATACGATTTTGAATGAAAAATGGTTTGAAGACAAAAAAGAAAATTTCAAAAATTATGGACGTGATATGGAATTATTGTTGACGTATGTGAAAGTTTCACATGGTCGCCGAATATATGGTAAGTCGATTGAATTCAAAAAGAAAATTTCATTAGCTGATATGAATGATGGCTATTCTACATTTATGGCCAACAAAAAGAACAAGAATGAAAATAATTTTATTCATAGTATTTACATTTAGGCATCATTTGATTCTTTGCGGGAATAAAGGTTTATATGCTGTTTTTCTTTTCGTTTCATGTAAATATAGTATATATATTTAAATAAAACAAAAAATATGAGTGAAAAGAAAATATTGAAAGTGAATATTTCAGATTTTGCGTTACCGTCTAATAATACAACTCGCAAAAAAAGACCATCGAAAGAGCACGGTGAAATAAAAATAAAACAACCAGTTGAACGGAAAAGGAATGATACGTTGAAAAAAAAATCGATATTGAAAATGATTCGACAACATCAAGAAGACAGATACAAGAAATTATTCGATAATAATAATTCAAAACAGCCAAACAATAACACCATTTCGTCAAGTAATATGGATAGTTTCAATAAAGATTTTGACGAGGCTAAACAATTTCTACAAACACTTACTGAAAAAACTGATGCTGTAAAAGAAATGAAGAATTATACATTGAAACAATACCCGAATAATGTTTTACCAAATTCACTTTTGTTGAACCCGGCGATAAATCCAATGACAGAAATAACGAATTTGAATATATCTTCACAACAAATACTATCGAATGATTCACAAAATACAAAACCAAATGTTACTATCAATCAAGCGCCTTTGTATGGATGTTTGAAAAATGGAAATCTACCAACATTTAGAAATTATATGAATCAAACTCGTAAAAATTTACCGGGACATACTAGCATGCCGAATATGTTAAATATACAAAATATACCAAGTATGCCAAGTATGCCCAAACCGTTAAATATTAGTAATATTCCTATAAAAATTGAACCACAAATGATAGGTGGTAACAAATCATCGAACCTACTGCCAACTGAAAACAAAATAACAGATACTCCATTATCACATACAGATTTGATTGAAAAAAAAGTGAATGATAGTTTGGATAGAGTCAATATAATGAGAAAAACCGAGGAGAAATTGAAAGATATAAATCGAAAGTATATTCCAACAATTAAAAAACGCAAAAAAACATACAAACGAACATATAAAGTCGGCAAATCATCTGTATTTCCAAGAGTATCCGTATTAGTATCAAATAAAACGATTCGAAAACAAGTGGCGAATAAAAAACAGCTATTGAAACAGAGTTCCATGTCAGATATAAAAAAGTTTTTGATGAAACGTGGTTTTATTAAAGTGGGTTCAACCGCGCCAAATGATGTTTTGCGTAAAATGTACGAAAGTGCTACATTGATATGTGGTGAAATACAAAATCATAATCCTGAAAACTTATTGTATAATTTTATGAATGCTGGTGATAGTCTTTAGATATTTATCTAATTATACCATATCTTATATGTCAATACCAATATTACTAATAAACTTACAGCATTCGTAATGATAAAAAGACGATTATTGATATAATATTTCATTTTTGTATATTTGTTATTTTCATCTAGATTGAAAATATGATCTTTACCGTTATCATAATTTTTATATATAATATTGTTGAAATTATGAAATTTATCGTAAGAATTCATATTTTTATAAAATTTTTTTTTGTAATAAATCTTTTTGTTATATTTTACATCATCATACTCGTTAAAGTATATAACATCACCTTTTTTGTTGTTTGATATATGTATTATATATTTATTCACTTCTGTGTCGTAAAAATAACCATACAAATCATCTCTATTTGTTTTTTCATCGTAATCATCAATACTTTCGATATCATTGAAATCCTCCATCAAAACCTCGTCTATTAACATAATCAATATTGTTTCTTTTTGTATATTCTATGTTACTATAATAAATAATCAATTTTACAAATATAAAAATATTCCCATGTTATTTATAACACAACAATGAGTAAAAAAAATTCGAAAACAACAAAAAGCGACCCAGAAACAAGTATATACACTGAATATTTTCAATATACGAATCAACATCGAGCACAATATGGCGAAAAAACGGTTGTGTTGTTACAAGTCGGAGCGTTTTTTGAAGTGTATGGAATGAAAAACAAAAAGAACGATTTGATTACAGGTAGTATAATAACTGAATTTGCCGATGTTTGTCAGTTGAATGTTTCGGAAAAAAAAATCGAATATAACAACGAACATATAGTAATGGCGGGTTTTCGTGATTTCACAATCGATAAGTATTTGGCAAAATTAACAGATTATGGATATACAGTGGCAGTTTATGTTCAAGAAAAAAATGGTAAAGAAGTATCACGTAAATTAAACAAGGTATATTCAGCAGGAACATATATATCATGTGATACCGATAGTTCTCCAATCATTACAAATAATATAATGTGTATTTGGTTTGACGTCTATAAACCATTTTCCACCACAACCAATAATGGTTTGGCGAAAACAAAAGAAACAATAGTGTATGGCGTATCGGTTGTGAATATTTTCACAGGAAAATCATCGATATTTCAACACGAAACACCATTTTTAATGAGCGCTACTACATTTGATGAATTGGAAAGATTTGTTTCTATATTTTCACCCAGTGAAGTTATTATATTATCCGCTTTTGATAACAAAAAACTATCTTTGATAAAACAATTTGTCGGAATTCAATCGAATTCAATTCATGAAATCAGTACGTGCGAACTAACAAATACGAAAGTTCTCAATTGTTCTAATCAAAAATATATGAAACAGATTTTGTCGAATTTATTTGGTGAAGAATCCTATAATATATGTAATGAATTTCAATTACATAATATAGCAACACAATCATTTTGTTTTTTGTTGGATTTCATAAAAGAACATAATCCAGATTTGATACGTAAAATTTCAATCCCTGAATTTGACAATACATCTTATCGCATGATATTGGCAAATCATACTTTATCCCAATTGAATATTATCAGCGATTCAACTTTTGATGGTAAACGTAATGGGCAATTATCATGTGTCATATCATTCTTGAACAAATGTTTGTCTTCTATGGGAAAACGTAAATTTCAATATCAATTGACGAATCCAACGTTTGATGAGGAATGGTTGAAAACTGAATATCGGATGACGTCCATCATGTTGGCGAATGATAATTATCATTTTGTTGAAATGTTTCGAAAACAATTATTGAAAATACGTGATATTGAGAAAATATGCCGTCAGCTCGTATTAAAAAAAATATATCCATCATCGATATGGCATTTGTATAATAGTATTCAATCAATACATCAGATAAATGAATGCCTTGCTGAATCGAATATCTTACAAGATTATTTATGTAGTGATTTCGTGGATAATAGTGATATTTCAAGTTATCAATATATAAAACAAAATAGTGAAACATTTATCGATTTTTTGGATGAGCATTTTTATATAGAATATTGTAAAACAACTAGTTCCATGAATAATTTCGATGAAAATATAATAAAACCAGGCATATCTGAGAAATTGGATTTTATAATCACAAAATACAATGAAAATAATGAATTATTTTATAGTATAAAAAATTATTTTAACAAATTGATTCAAGACCATGAAAAATCGTCAGAAACAGATTATATAAAAGTACATGAAACGGAGAAATCCGGATTATCTTTACAAATAACTTCGAAACGTTCTCAAACAATGAAAATTATTTTGAATAATTTGACAAATTCCGCAAGTGGTGGTATTATAACATTACCAAACCGGAACGAGAAATTGAATTTGAAAGACGTAAAATTCACAAAAGCATCATCAAGTAATATGGAAATTGAATATTCGTTGATAACAAAATTATCTAACGAGTTACTCGGTTTGAAAGAAGCAATGAATAATGAAATAGCAAACACGTATTTGAATATATTGAGTAAAGTAGAGGAACAATGGTATAATTGTTTAGAAAATTTTGCCATTTATACTTCAAAAATAGATATATTACAATGTAAAGCATATATAGCGAGAACATATAATTATTGTCAGCCAGAAATAGCAAGTGAAACCAACAAATCTTTTGTGGATGCTTCCGATTTACGACATTGTTTGATTGAACATATACAACAAAATGAATTGTATGTGACAAATGATATATCTTTGGGCGAAAAGAGTGATTGTGATGGAATTTTGTTGTATGGAACCAATGCGGTTGGTAAAACGAGTCTGATCCGAGCATTAGGAATATCAATAATAATGGCGCAATCTGGATTATATGTTCCATGTAGTAAATTCATTTATAAACCATATACTGCGATCTATTCTCGAATACTAGGAAATGATAATTTGTTCAAAGGGTTATCTACATTTGCGGTTGAAATGAGTGAATTACGAACAATACTTAAAATGGCCGATGATAATAGTCTTATATTAGGCGACGAATTATGTTCAGGAACGGAGACCGAGTCGGCTTTGAGTATTTTTGTAGCTGGATTGATGAATTTACATGATAAGCGAAGTTCCTATATTTTTGCCACACATTTTCATGAAATAATACATTATGACGAAATAATCAGTCTCGATAGATTGAAAATGAAGCATATGTCAGTATCATTCGATAGAGAAAAAGATTGTTTAGTGTATGACCGTAAATTGAAGGAAGGTTCTGGTCCAAGAATTTATGGACTGGAAGTATGTAAATCACTTTATTTAGGGGATGAGTTTCTAGAGTCAGCATATGCGATTCGTAATAAATATTATCCAGAAACACGCGGGGAATTATCAAATAAGCCGACCACATACAATTCAAAGAAAATAAAGGGCATCTGTGAATTATGTGGCACGAATATTGGCGAAGAAATACATCATTTGAAACATCAAAAGAATGCGGATAAAAATGGTTTTATAGGAACACATCATAAAAATCATGTAGCGAATTTGATTACGGTTTGTGAAGGATGTCATGATAATTTCCATTCAGAACAAAACGACGAATTTATCCGTAAAAAAACGACAAAAGGATATAAATTAGAAAATCATAAAAAGTCGGAAAGTATTTAATCAAAAAATTGATAAAGAAAATAAATAATATAATTATAGTAATAATATTATTCAAAATGATTATACCAATTAAGTGTTTTACTTGTGGAATGGTTTTAGCAGATAAATATCGATATTTTCAAGGCGAGGTTCGTAGGATTAAACTGAGTCGAGGTTTGAATGTAGAAAAGGTCGTATATTTATCAAAAGAAAAAGTGGATAAAACTCCAGAGGGAGAAGTATTAGATAATTTGGGTTTGAAAAATGTATGTTGTCGCCGTCATATGTTAACACATGTTGATATCGAATAAAAATAATTTGTATTTCTATTATATATATTGAAATGAACAAAACAAAAAACAATCGAAAATCGAAAAAAAACACTACGCGTTATATGCGACGTAATTTTATGAAAAAACAAATAGGTTGTTGTGGTTGTACTACACCTTTTTTTAATGGTGGAAATTCTAGAAAAAAATCGATAAAAAAAAACATGCCTTATATGAAAAAACAAAAAGGAGGTAGTATATTGAATTTCGCAAGAGATTATGATGGTAATTTTTTGAATGCGCAAGATCCGTTGAATATACGTAATTTAACAAATTCTTATAAATTCAATAATATTGATGTAATCAATCAACCAATTGCTCATCCAAAATATATGAATCCACTTGTATAAAATTTTCTATTTAGTCAATACAAAAGTCTTTTTATAATATATATTTTATAATATGGCAATTACCGGATTACGTAATCTATGTACACCTGCTTATGTTTATTTAGTTATATCCATGATAGCTATTTTTATCATTTTTTTTCAAAACATCGGCAATTTCGATAAATATTGTGTAGGTAATTTTACTTGTACAGTAGGTAACACAAGTCTTGTTTTTATTGTCAAAATCTTATATGTATTATTTTGGACATGGATATTGAATCTAATTTGTCGTGCTGGAGTACCCGGGTTATCATGGTTTTTAGTATTATTCCCATTTGTATTATTGTTCATATTGATTGCTATTTTTATGATTACATAAACTTATTACAAAATCACAATTAATAATTAGAAATTCAATAATAGAAAATTTCTAATTGTAATAATATTAGACTTGACAAAAATATATATGCTTTTATATTTATTACAAATATATTTATTTTTTAAATATATTTTGATAAATTTAGAAATATTTATAGATAATAATTATACTATTTGTAAAATAATATGTTTGAAAGCAAAATTATTAGATAAATTGCTACCATATCATTTATCAGATAATTATTTATTAAACAAAAGGCATATGAGAAAAATGGATAATGTATTTATATTATTCACAGATATAGTGTCATTTTGTGAATTGGCAGAAAAGTATTCGGATGTTATTATTTATATGATATTATTTGACTTATATACAAAATTTGATGATGTTATAAATAAATGTAAATATGTACAAAAAATAGAAACGATAGGAGATTCTTATATGGTAGTAGGTGATTTGAATAATAATGGAACAAAAGAAGAAATAATAAATGAGTTATTAGAATTGTCTTTCAAATTTATAGATATAGCAGCTAATTTGAGGACACCTTCACATAAATTAAAAATAAGAGTAGGAATACATGTTGGTTCAGTCGTAATCGGAATATTAGGTTTTGAAAACCCTAGATTATGTATTGTGGGAAAATCAGTCAATAAGGCATCTCGTATTCAAAATTACGCTCAGTCAAATACGTTATTAATAAGCGAACAAGTATATGAGATATGTAAAGATATTGAATCACATTATTTATATGATAAATTCGAAGACATTTTGTTAAAAAATATAGGAACAGTAAATTTATATTTGGTAAATAATAACATATAATAGTATAAAAATATTTATCTATAGATTATAATGGAATCCATAATCAACCAAAAATATATTCGAAAAATACCATATGATGTAATAATCAATAATATTATTCCATATACTTATAATCCAATTTCATCTCAATTGATGATAGATATATATTCATACAAAAAAGACCTCAATATGGTAAAAAATATTTATGCGTTCGATTATAATTATATCATGTTGTTCAATGATTTGAAGAATTATATAAATCATATTTTATACGAGAACACGGTGGTAAATGGTAATGATTTTATAACACCACAATATGAAAAAATATTGAGACGAAATTTTATGATATCTAAAATGAAGAAACAAGAAATAATCAAATTTGTCAACAAAAAATCAGTATTAAGTATTATTATAAGTAAAAATGATATCGATTATGTAGAACATAAAATAAATTATTTATGGGGATTATTGACTCCAATTGAGAGATGTAATTTTATCAATCAAATCGTTGAATAGTATACATAGAGTGAAAATTATAATAAGAAAATTGACAGAATTATAATGATATAAAATATATAAAATAATAGCTTTATATTTTATAATAATGAATCCTACCATATCTAATATCATTGAAGAAGGAGACGTATTAAAATTTACATTGAGTGGTTTGAATGTAAGTTTAGCAAATGCTTTGCGTAGAACTATATTATCTGATATTCCAACCCTGGCATTTTATACGGAAACTCATACGAATAATGATTGTAATATAACAGTAAATACATGTAGATTACATAATGAAATTTTGAAACATCGGTTAAGTTGTATTCCTATTCATATGAAAGAATTGGATTTGCTACCAGGAAACTATGTTTTAGATTTAGATGTAAAAAATGATACTGAAAATATGTTGATTGTTACAACAGAACATTTTAAAATTAGAAACAAATCAAATGGTAATTTATTGACGGAGGAAGAAGTACGTAAAATATTTCCACCATGTCAAAAAACAAATATGTATATCGATTTTGCCAGATTACGTCCAAGAATTGGTGATTCTATACCAGGAGAACAATTAAAACTGACAGCCGAATTTTCAGTTCATACAGCGAAAGATAATAGTATGTATAATGTTATATCAAAATGTGCTTATGGAAATACTTTAGATGCTGAAAAAATAAAAGATACATGGGATGAATATGAAAATAAATTACGTGCCGAAGAAACACCGAATGAAGACATCGAATTTCAAAAAAGGAATTTTTATATGTTAGACGCACAGCGTCATTTTAAAAAAAATAGTTATGATTTTGTTTTACAAACAATTGGTGTTTATGATAATGTTGAAATCGTAAAAAAAGCATGTGTTGTTTTACAGAACAAATTGGTTGAATTAGTACAAGCAATTGATTCTGATATTGTACCAATATTAAATAGCGAAACGACTATAGATAATTGTTATGATATTATATTAGAAAATGAGGATTATACCATAGGTAAGGTTTTAGAATATATTTTGTATGAAAAGTATTTTATGAATGAAAAAGTATTATCGTTTTGTGGTTTCAAGAAATTTCACCCACATAATGATGACAGTACAATCCGTATAGCATATATTCAATCATCCGACAAAAGAACTGCTTCACAACATTTGCGTATATCATGTATGGACGCCATTGAAGTGTATAAGAAAATAAGGGAATTGATGTAAAACCGATTGTTGAATAAAAAAATTGAATATTAATATATTTTTTTATATATTACTATTATTGTATTCAAATGTTTGCTTTAGAATATTTAAAAAACTGTTGCTGTTGCCCGAGTGGCATACAGAACCCTAAGAAAGAAAATTTAATTATTGAAAATACAGAAATAACAAAATATTTGAATAGTATTGGTTATTCAGATACTTTACCTTTTATTCCTCCAATCGATTTTGGTAAAGTGATAAAGGTATATGATGGAGATACTATTACAATTGCCGCAAAATTGCCAAATACATTAGGACCTATATATCGTTTTTCAGTAAGACTTTTAGGAATTGATAGTCCAGAAATAAAAGGAAAAACATTCAAAGAAAAGGAATTGGCTGTTATTTCACGAGATATTCTATCTCAACTCATAATGGGTAAAATAGTGTATTTACGTAATGTATCTATGGAAAAATACGGCCGCATACTAGCAGATGTTTATCTAGGTGATTTACATATAAATGACTGGATGTTAAAGAATGGTTATGCTATTCCATACGATGGCGGAACGAAACATAGACCATCTGATTGGGATAATTAGGGTTTTATAAAAATACATAGTTTTATGTAAAATTATTTGATTATTAAATAGTTTTACTCTTCCAAAATAAAAACTTTGTAAAATAAAGTAGGGTCAACTTTTTGAAATTGGACATTTTAAAAATGTCCATTTTTGAAAAATGGCGATGGAGTTTTTGCAAAAAAGTGTTTTTGCTTGGTGATGCTGTAAATACAAAAAAAATGATTCAAAATGTGTTAGCATAATTTTTTATGCGGCTACTTTCACGATATTTTTTTATTTCCATATTATATAAATTTTAGGAAATAAAGAAATGTCAAAAAGTAGTCAAAATTTTTGTTGTAAAAGTTGTCATTATACCACGAGTAAAATATATAATTACAATAAACATTTATTGACAGCAAAACACAAAAATGCCACAAAAAATGACATTTTGGAAACTTTTGGAAATAAAAAAGTATTAGATAATGTAGCAATGTATAAATGCGGTGTATGTGATTATAATACATCAAAAAAAATATATTATGATAAACATTTGATAACAGAAAAACATAAAAAGAATCTCAATGGAGAATCAAAAAAAATAAAGTATATATGTTCTCAATGTAATAAAGAATATATGAACTCTAGTGGTCTTTGGAAACACAAAAAACAATGTTATGAAAATAATATACAATCTGAACAATTACAAAATACATTTATACCTAATAATGTTATTACTCCCGAATTTTTTATGGAAGTTTTACATAGTAACAAGGAATTACAAGATGCTCTTTTTGAACAAAACAAAGAATTACAAAATAAATTATTAGAAAAAGATTCAGAATTACAAAACAGATTATTAGAAAAAGATAATATTTTGATAGAACAGAACAATAAAATAATAGAATTGGCAAGCAAACAAGTTAATAATATTACTAATAATAATAATACGAATAACAACCAATTCAATCTAAATTTCTTTTTGAATGAAACATGTAAAAACGCCATGAATATTGCTGATTTTGTAAATTCTTTAGAAGTACAAATCGCTGATCTTGAAAAGACTGGTAAACTGGGATACGTAGAAGGAATCAGTGGAATACTTCTGAGGGGTCTTAGAGAACTTGATTATACAATGCGACCTATACATTGTACGGATTTGAAACGTGAGACAGTGTATGTAAAAGATGAAAATTCATGGGAAAAAGAAGATGATGAAAAAGCCAAATTGAAATTAGCCATACAGAGAGTAGCAAGAAAAAATCTAAGAACATTACCAAAATGGCAACAAGAAAATCCAGATTTCAGAATATTAGATACCAAAGAGAACGATGATTACTTGAAAATAGCATTGAATTCCATGGGAGGACAAACTGATACAGAACATGACAAATATGTAGAAAAGATAATGAAAAATGTTCTCAAAGGAGTGGTAATAGAAAAGAAATAATTTTTTATGTAAAATATTATCACTCTTTGTTTCGTATATAAATATGGTCGTCTATATTTTTTATAGGATGATATAGTTTTTTTATATCAATATCATCTCGATTCCAACTAGTATTCCAGTGAATATTTGATAATTCAACGGGGTTCTCGATTAATAGATTGTTTTGATAAGCAATCGTATTGAACATCGATTCTATAAAAAATAAATGTCCATGTCTCTCTTTATAATTCACGATTTCTTTCAATAATGTTTTCGAAACTCGCATAGCACAAACCATGCTATGTGCCCAAGGTAATTCAATTCTATGGATTACATTTACCCAATGACTCCAACTATACATTTCACCCGTTTCGTTTATATCGTGAAACGCAGTCAATAAATCAGCTCGATGATGTTTTTGGTCAACTGATATGAATACATTTTCGTCATATATAAATACATCATCTTCAACCAACCAAACGTATTCATAACTAGTATTTATTTCATTGAAAAAATACATACTTTTATCCCAAGCTATTACCTCTGGAAATTCAACCGCTGTATTACAATTCGTATAACATTTATTATAGCATTCCTCATTGTTGATTTGTATAATATTAATGTTCTCGTATTTTTCAGAATATTCGGTGTATGTTTTTGAATTATCATCAATAATGACAAAAATATCATAGTTATTGAAATTATTCAAAAATCTAAACCATTCTTCATTTGGCATTTTACACAACAAACAAAAGGCAATATTTTTGTTTTTGTACGACATTCTATTGATATTTTTTGATTGTCTTTATATCGATTGAAAAATATATTTATAAAATTGAACTAAATAATATTTTATAATAAATGATATAAAACACAATTATAAAATGGAAAAACGTTTAAACCAAAAGATTAGTACTTATATTACTCAATTCAAAGACATTTTGAGTAATAAAATCAAATCACTGAACATAGACGACAAGTCAAAAACAAACGAATTATTGGAATTTGTATACGATTACGAACGCTTTTCACTAGCAAAAGATGATTTGATCAAAAGAAAACGCGTAAAAAATTCGATACCAGTAATGAATAGGTGTATAGCAAAACGTGCTAGTGGCGAACAATGTACTCGTCGTAGAAAAGAAGGTTGTGAATATTGTGGAACTCACGTTAAAGGAACACCGCATGGCTTGATAAATTCGACTGAATCTTCAGAAACTCTATCAAAAAAAGTGGAAGTATTTGCTGAAGAAATTTTTGGAATAGTTTATTACATAGATAAGTTCAATAATGTTTACAAAACCGAAGATATCGTCGAAGGAAAACAAAATCCACAGATAATTGCGAAATATATAAAAAATAACAATCGTTATACAATCCCTGGTTTAGGTTTAGAATAAATTATGGAATTTCATCTTTGTAAATGACTCGTGTAATCGATTCTTTTACAACTTCTTCTCTATTGTCAGAAATAAAATTGTTTATTTCAGTTGCTTTCAATAAATCACCATTATAATATTTTGACAAAATTTCAATCAATAATTTTTGTGTAATTGGTTTTTTCATGTTCTTTTTAGTATAACATATTTGTCCATCTTTGATATCGAAACAATCAATTTCATTTTTTTTCATAATTTCAATTAAAGAATTCGAAATTTTCTTTTTTTCTGTCTTTCTGTTTTTTTCTTCATTATGTAGTGCTCTTATTTCATTATCTAGCTTTACCCATTCTTTGATAGTTTTAACAAGTTGTTCTTTCGTTTCCATTTTTATATTATTACGATATATTTTTATATTTGTTGTAAAAATAATTAAAAATTTAGTGGTTCATCTCGATAAAATATAGTATAAAAATATATATAATAAATGAATATGATTTTTAGCACAAAACAACAAAATTATAGTCAATATAATCAATTACAAAATCAGAATCAGATTCAGAATCAAAATACAATGTTGTTGCGTATGAATCGAGTTGTTATATACACTCCAAATAAATCAACGAACACACAAGTAATTGAAAATAATATCGATGAACAACTTCCTAAAAAAATGAAATGGGGAGAACCGACTTGGTTTTTGTTTCATACAATGGCACACAAAGTAAAAGACGAGCATTTTGACGATATGAAATTAGGCATTTTGACTATTATAACAAGTATATGTAATAATTTGCCATGTCCTAATTGTGCTAATCATGCCAGTGAATATATGCGACGTGTCAATTATAATTCAATCAGAACTAAACAAGATTTGAAAAATTTGTTTTTTCAGTTTCATAATGAAGTCAATTTGAAAAAGGGATTTCCACTATTTCCAATTGAACAATTAGATGAAAAATATTCAAAAGCAGTAACTAAAAACATTATTCAACATTTTATGATTTTTTTCCAAGACAAACACAAAAGTATTCATATGATAGCGAATGATATACATAGAGCAAGGTTATCACAAAATTTTAAACAGTGGTTTAATGAAAACATCCAGAATTTTGATTTGTAGTTCTATTTTTGCGTAAACAAATAAACGAAAAATTATAAATAGTATATTTTTACCATTTATAATTATTGAATCAAATTTAATAGCTGTTTAATAATTTACCATTTTTGTAAACATTACATTTGAATGTGTTTCTTTGTGGCTTACTACAAACTTGTTTATCAGTAAACCCAACATAATATTGGATTTTTGGTGAACCAAATCTATATATTATCCATCCCCATAAAGACGCTACTGCTGCTCCAACAAACAAAGCTGCGAATATTTGATATGGCGTAAAACAACCTTTAGATGCGTTCCATATACCATCTGTTACAATCAATACAGGAAAAAATACAAGAGTTGCTATATTTTGTAAGAAAACTTTGTTTAATGAAATGAACATAACTAAATAAACAAAAATATATGACAAGATAACCTGTCCTAATGGCAATTGTGATATGTTTGTTACATGACCTAATGATATCATATTACAAAATTCATTGGTCAGTCCTTCTGATGGTGATTTGAAATTAACAAGTGTTCCAACCATACTTCCAACAAAACATGCTAATAATAATCCAATTAATAAAACTACACCTTTGAAATCTTGATTGAATAATGATGATAATGTAAAAAAGCAAGTAAGTATAAATGGTGCTAAACGAAAAAATAAATATCCAAATGTGATTATATTTAATTCCATTTTACTAAAACTATAATTATAATATATACATAGATTGTTTTCGTTATTATAATTATAGAAATACATAATAAAATACTTCTTCTATTCTACTTACTTCGACAAATTCTATATTTTCGTAAATTTGTAATCTATTATTTTTGTTTTTCCAATTCAAAAAATCGCGTGAATTTGCTTTTGGATATAAAAATGTTTTGATGCCGGCTTTTATTCCACCTATTATTTTTACATCTAAACCACCAATTGCGGTGACCTCACCTTGAAGATTTATTTCACCTGTTATAGCAATATCGTTTTTTATTTCTTTTTTATTCAATAGACTATATATAGCTATCGTGATGGCAGTTCCTGCGGATGGTCCATCTTTCGATATTCCACCTTCTGGACAATGTATATGTAATCCTTGACACTTGGTAATTTCAAATTCTTCTATCCATTTTATTTTTATAGAGTTTGGAGTAAGATTCCATGCCAATGTTTTTGCTACATTCATACTTTCTTTCATTACATCCCCCTGTAATCCCGTCAATTTGAAATCTAAAAAATTAGATGATGGGTAGAAAAGTGTTTGTATAGGTATTATTCCACCTCTACCTAATGAATTGGCCCATAAACCGTTTATTATTCCTATTTCTGGCTTGTCGTTAATTCTTTTTTCTTGTATTTTATTGTATTTCGTTAAATATTTATTTTCTATGTTCTCTTTTGTAATTTTAATAGGCAATTCAATGTCGTCAAAATCTTCTATCATATTATTGCGCAAAATATGTAAATTGATTTCACCATACAAATCAAAAAGTATTTCTTTTAATTTTCTTACACCAGGTTCAACAGTATAACTATCTATTATATATTCTATCATTTCATCTGATAATTCCACAATGTTCTCGAAACCCATTTTTTTATTTATTTCCGGTAATATATATTTTCTTACAATGACCATTTTATCGTCGATTGATAAATTATCGAATTTCACTCTGTGTATTCTGTCTAATAATACTTTGTCGATTTGTTCTGGATCGTTATATGAAAATATAAACAATGCTTTTGATAAATCAATATCTATTCCACTGAAATATTTATCTTGAAACGCGTCATTTTGAGTTTGGTCAATTAGATGTGTGAATATCCCTATTATTTCTTTACCGTTCTCTGTTTTACTTACTTTATCTAATTCATCTATATAAATAATTGGATTCATACATTTTGATTCCATCAAAATATCTACTATTCTTCCCCATGTAGAATTCATATAAGTATATCCATGACCTTCTAATGTTGAACCGTTACATGAACCACCGAGTGCTATGAAAGCAAACGGTCTTGAATTTCCATATTCATCTTTTAAACAATTTGCGATGCCTTTTTTTGCCAGAGAAGTTTTACCTATACCTGGAGAACCTTCGAACCCAAAACAATATCCGGATTGTTCTCCATTCATCCATTGACCTATTATTTTCATAATTTGATTTTTGGCATAAGAATGACTATATATTGATTCATCTAATATACTATTAATATCAATCATTGTATTTTCTATTGTTTGTATATTCATTTTCAATAAATTCATATCTTGAATTGTATTTACTAATGATAGTGGGTTCTCGATATGTATATGGTCATATACTTCTAATTGTATCGCTGGATTTTCATTTAAATAATCTATAATTCTTTTTATAAATACTTCTTTTGTCTGTTTTGAAATAGTTATTTTCTCTTCTTTTTTCATTTTTTTCGTTAAATTAATCGATTGAATAATTTGCATAATTTGTTTTATTGTTTGTTTTTCCAAAGAATTTTTTACTATATTGAGAACATTTGTATTCAAAAATTGTTCGATATTTTTGATAGTTTTCAACATTTCGATATTTGTATATTTTTCTTTTTTCGTTTTTTGTAAATCGTTGAAAAACGTTTCTATCACAGTAATAAATCGTATGAACCATTTGTTGTATTCTTTTATTCTTTTCAATACAGGTTCTTGACGATACACACCAAAAGGTATTTTGATTAATCCTTCTAAATATTGTTTGGATTTCAAACATAATTCGTCTGGTTTTCCTTTTATTTCTTTTAGTTTTGTCATAGCCTTTTCTTTTACGTTTTCATTTGCTTTCAACATATATATTTGCTGTTCTAATGTTATTTTATGTATATCATATTTTTCATTCATTTCGTTTGTATATTTTATAGTATAACTAACAGCATCTTTCAGATAGGATTGAATTTTACTTGGTAAACTATCGTAAATAATTGTTTGAGAATTGGGTCTATTGTTATCATTTGAACTTACATTCAATAAATCATATAATAAATAACAAATATATTGTATTTCATAATCATTTTTGTATAGAAGTAGATTCAATAATATATCCCTTTGTGAAAATATATCTGATTCTAAAAAATTTTTGATATTGTTCTCGATTTTTTTATTTCGAATAGAATTAGTTTCTGTAATAACCGCAATCATTTTTTTTTGTATATCTTCATTTCCATATAATAATACATCTTTCAACGTGAATGATTCTAATATTCTCATTATTACATCATGTTCAACATCTTGAAATCCGGTTGAATAATCTTTGATTTTTTTCAGTCTATGTTCAATGTATTTATTCGAAATACATGATAAATCGATATCTTCTATCAATCCATTTATAATCAGAGTTTTTCGAGATTTTTCGTTTTGAATTACAACTTTTATTCCATTGATTTTTTGATAAAATAGTTTTGTTGTAATATCTACATCGAAACATTCAAACATATCAGCATCTTCTTGTAAAACTATTGTATCTACTATTTTATTGTTACAACTCTCATTATTAGTTTGTATATACTTTTTGTCCGTTTTCCAATGTACTATTTTATAACCAATTGGTTGTATATATTTTTTTATGAGTTCAAATTTGCTGTTCAATATCGAATCTTCCGTTTTTATATTTTTGAATTCTGAACCAAATGAAATAAATAGTAAATCTTCTATCATCAATGTACCGAATCCACAAATTATCATAGATAATTTATCTATAATGGTTTGTAATGAATCAATCAATCCGTCAAATTCTTTCAATAGGGTAGATGTATTGTTTTTGCTATTGATTTCATTTGTCCTTTCGTAAAGTTCTGTAAGTACGGATATCGATAAATTTGCGTCATTGTTACTAAATATTTCATTTTTTTTATTTTTTTTTATTGAAATTATGGTATTTCTAATGATTTCTTGAATATAGTACGTTTTCTCATCTATAAATGTTTTCAATTCTTTACAATCATTCGTATTTATTGTATTTTTTATTTTATTTGTTTTTGTATTTTCGTCTCTATTTTTTTCTTTTTTTTCTTTTTTTCCTTTTCTTGTTTTTTCAATCATATACAATAACTTGTTATAAATAAAACATTATTTACCCTTATTTATTATTTTACAAAAGGTATAAAAACAAATTTGTAATTATAATAGTAAAACAATAATTTATTATTATCGAATACTATGGGCATACCTAGTTATTTTTCATATATCATAAAAAATTATCCAAATATTATACGAAATATAGATTATTTTTCGAATAATAAATCATTCGAACATTTGTACATGGATTGTAATTCAATTGTATATGATGCCGTTCATTCAATCGATACGACAAACAACCTTGATGTTCAAACATTTGAGAACGAAATTATTGAAAAAGTTATACTCAATATAAAAGAATACATTGAATTGATAAAACCGAATTCTACTATTTTCATAGCATTTGATGGTGTGGCACCATTTGCCAAGATGGAACAACAGAGAACACGTCGTTACAGAAACAAATTCATGTCAACGATGGATTTTGGTGATTCGAATAAAAATAATTGGAATACATCGGCCATAACACCTGGAACAAAATTTATGGATAATTTATCATATCGTATTAATTATGAGTTCAAAAACGCGGAAAAAAAATACAATGTAAAAAATATTTATGTATCTTGTTCAGATGATGCTGGTGAAGGAGAACATAAATTGTTCAGCCATACTAGAAAATGTGTATCGAAAAATGAAAATATTGCTATTTATGGGTTAGATTCAGATTTGATAATGTTGTCATTGTTCCATTTGAAGTATTGTAAAAATATTTATGTTTTTCGTGAAGCACCCGAATTTTTGAAAAGTTCTATACCTATTGACGTACGAGGTAATAATGACGAACCACATTTTCTAGATATTGAAAATTTGTCAAAATCAATATCAAATGAAATGAATTGTAAATATTCAGATGTACAAAGAACATATGACTATGTATTTTTATGTTTCTTTCTAGGGAATGATTTTTTACCACATTTTCCAGCAATGAATATTCGAACACATGGAATAAACTGTTTGATAGATTTTTATCGTTTGTATATAGGTAATTTTCAGGATAGATTCTTGATTTCCAAAACTACTGGTAGAATACAATGGAAAAATGTAAGTGTTTTGATACATGAAATTGCTAAAAAAGAGCACGAATTACTGATAAACGAATATTTTGTTAGAAATAAATTCGATAAACGAACATATACGATGGAAACGCCAAAAGAAAGGGAAGAAGCATTCCAAAATTTGCCTATTATTTTTAGAGAAGAGGAAAAATATATATGTCCAGATGAACCAATGTGGGAAAATAGATATTATAAACGTCTTTTACACTGTAAACGTAATGGTGAAAATATAAAACGAATTTGTAATAATTACTTAGAAGGATTGGAATGGGTTTTCAAATATTATAGCGAAGGATGTCCTCATTGGCGTTGGAAATATAATTATCATTACCCTCCGCTGTTCGCTGACCTATGTAAATATATTCCACATTTTGAAATGGATTTTATTTCAAATAAATCGAATATCACAAATTCACCATTCTCTAAATTAGCACAATTATCTTATGTTATGCCAAAATCAAATTTGGAATTTTTGCCGCAAAATATATGTAATTTTTTGATAAATAATTATCCAGAATTATATCCTGAAAATTATGATTTCAAATGGGCTTTTTGTAGATATTTTTGGGAGGCTCATCCGATATTACCGGAAATTCCAGTGGAGTTGTTAGAACAATGGGAAATACAATTCAATATGTGTAAATAAAAAATTGAACGGACTTGTATTATATCAAATAAAAATAGTATTTTACGTGATAAATGGAATCAAAATTATACGGGTTTTTCAAAAATATTTTTAGTTTAATAGGCATTTATTTCGTTTGGATAATTATACATTATATTTCATCTCAATTCTATATTTGTCTTTGTGTTCCCAACAGTATCTATGGATTCATGATATCACCTTTATTAGCACCTTCGTTACATTGTCAAGCATTGAGGTGGTGTATATACAACGGAGGCAACACTATTACAAATATGTGGCTGACATTAGGTTCTTGGATAGCTGCTAAATTGGTTTTGAAATAATTACACATAAAAATATTATTTTATTTACAATCATAATCAACCATTAATTCTACTAATTCATCAAACGTAATTTTGGGTTTCCAACCTAGAATTTTTTCTGCTTTTGCTGGATTTCCTAATAATTGTTCGACTTCTGCTGGTCTGAAATACTTAGAATCTATACTAATTAAAACTCTGCCCGTTTTTTTATCTACACCGACTTCATCTACACCAGTACCTTTCCATTCAATTTCAAAACCCTTTGATAAAAATGATTTCTCTATGAACTCTCTTACACTATGCATTTCTCCAGTAGCCAATAAATAATCGTCAGGAGAATCTTGCTGTAACATGAGCCACATTCCTTCCACATAATCTTTGGCATGTCCCCAATCACGTAGAGCATCTATATTTCCCATTACTAATTTTTCGTTTCCAGTTTCGTCTTTCAATATTTTGTTCAAACCCATGGTAATTTTTCTAGTAACAAAATTATGTCCTCTTCGTTCTGATTCATGATTGAATAATATTCCATTACAAGTAAACATATTATAAGATTCTCTGTAATTTTTTACTATCCAATATGCGTATAATTTTGCGATACCATATGGAGAACGAGGATAAAAAGGTGTAGTTTCGGTTTGTGGTACTTCTTGTACTAAACCGTATAATTCACTTGTAGATGCTTGGTAAAAACGCGCGATTTTATCCATACCAGAAATTCTCAATGCTTCTAACAAATTTAATGTGCCTAATGCGTCTGAACTGGCAGTATAAGTAGGTATTTCGAAAGATATTTTTACATGTGATTGGGCTCCTAAATTGTATACCTCGAGAACGGATATATTTTCGTATTTTCTTTGAATATTGACAAAACAATTATACAAACTCGTATAATCAGTAAGGTCTCCATAATGTAAAAATAAATTTTTATTATGAAATATATGTTCAATTCGGCTTGTGTTTATGGTTGATGAACGTCTCACTAAACCATGTACAAAATACCCTTTGTCTAATAAAAATTCTGTTAAATAAGAACCATCTTGACCAGTAATTCCGGTTAAAAACGCAACTTTCGACATTTTAATTAATAACCTGAAAATGTTTTTATATTATTTACGTTTTAATTCTAATTCATTCAAATAATCTGTATCAATATTACCCGTAATATAATGTCCATTGAAACAAGATGTTTCTAGTTCATTTGGACCATCTATTCCATATTTTGGTATTGAACTCAAACAGCTATCAATAACATCATCCAAATTATTATAAAAAATCTTGTCAGCACCTATTGATTTCGCTATTTCAGTTTCATTTTTGTTGTTTGCTATCAATTCTTTTGTTGTTGGAATATCAATTCCATACACATTTGGATATTTTACAATTGGTGCGGCACTAGCAAAATAAATTTTATTTGATCCTGCGTTTCTGGCGAGTTGAATTAATTCAGTAGATGTTGTTCCTCTTACTATAGAATCGTCTACTATCAACACATTTTTGTCTTTGAATATCGATTTTATAGCATTTAATTTCAATTTAACTGTTTTTTTTCTTATTTCTTGGCCGGGTAATATGAATGTTCTGGCAATATATCTGTTTTTTATAAATCCTTCTTTGTATGGTATGTTTAGAATTTTAGATATTTCTAATGCTGATATTCTTGACGTTTCTGGTATAGGAATTATCACATCGATATCATTTTCTGGAAATTCGTTTAGTATTTTGTTTGCTAATTTTTCGCCCATTTTTATTCTAGCTTCATATACAGATATACGGTCTATCGTAGAATCGGGTCTAGCAAAATAAATATATTCAAACAAACACGGCTTGTAAAAGCACATATCTGATACTTTTTGTGTTGTCAATTCGTAATTGTTCATATTAATATACAAACATTCGCCAGGCAAAATATCTCGTATTAATTTGAAATTTGAACTTAAAGCATCAATCGCGACACTTTCAGAAGCAATAGCGTAATCACCATTTTCATTTTTACCGAAACATAGAGGTCTAATTCCATATGGGTCTCTAAATGCTACTAATCCTATTCGATTGATTAACATAATAACGGAAAATCCACCTTTACATAATCGCATTAAAGTTCTCACTGAATCATAAATATCAAATTCGCTAATATTTGATAAGTTTTTTCTAGATAATTCTTCAGCAAATACATTCAATAATAATTCGCTATCTGAATTTGTATTGATATGTCTATAGTTTTTTATCATATTATTCATTATTTCTTTTGTATTTGTTATATTTCCATTATGAACCAAAGCTATTCCATATGGAGTATTCGTATATAATGGATGAGATTCATAAATACTTGTGCTTCCTGATGTAGGATATCTAACATGACCAATTCCAATATTTCCTTTTAAATTGAGAACATTGTCTTGGTTGAATACTTCAGATACTAAACCGCGATTTTTATGAATATGAAATCGATTTTCGTGTATAGTGGCTATTCCAGCAGACTCTTGTCCACGATGTTGTAGAACAGTTAAACCATCTACTAATGATTGATTCGCAAATTTATTTTTATCATTATATACTATTCCTAGAATACCACACATATTTATATAAAAATATCAATTATTTTTATATATATTATTTAACGTTAAAATACCAAATTGTTCAATTCTTTTCCATACAAAGTATTATTTTTCAGTAATTCTTTTATTATAATATCCATCTTTTCTCGATGGTTTGATAATATATATTTTGCCGTATCTAACGCGTCATTTACAAGTTCGATTGATTCTTTGTCAATTATTTCTTTGGTTTTTTCGGAATATTTATCACCTAAACCGAGACTTCTGCCTAAGAATGGATTGCGTTCACTTTCCACATTTTCATTATAAAATGCTTCCAAATCTTTTCCCATTCCATAATTCGATATCATTCTTTGTGCTAAGGAATTTGCTTGTTTTAAATCTTGAACGGCTCCCACTGAAATATATTCGTTTCCATAATAAATATTTTCGGCTGCTTTTCCACCCATAGCAATGACTAAACGTTTTTTCAATAAGTTTTTAGTATACAATCCACTATCTGTTATATTGTTATGTTCATTGAATAATGTATAGCCTCCAGCACCATTATAGGTACTTTGGATTGTTACCTTTTTCAGTTCAAATAAATCGTCAAATATTGAACAAAGTAATGCGTGTCCTGTTTCATGTATAGCAATTCGTCTTTTTGCTTCATCGCTTCGAGTATCTGTCTTTCTTACTAATCCAACTATTAATTTATCTAATGAGTTCAAAATATCATTTTCGGAAATAATAGCAGAACCTTTTCTAGCAGCAAAGATAGCGGCTTCATTTAATAGGTTTTTGATTTGAGCACCTGAAAATCCAGATGTGAGTTCAGCAATCAAATCTAAATTTATATTCTCTTCTAAATTCTTATTTTTTGAATGAACCTTGAGTATTTCTTTTCTTGAACTTTTATCTGGCAATGCTACTGTGATAATTCTGTCAAAACGTCCTGGTCTAAGTAATGCGGAATCTAATACGTCTTTTCTGTTTGTAGCAGCAATTACTAATATTCCATCATTATTTGCGAATCCGTCCATTTCTGCTAATAATTGATTCAATGTTTGTTCGCGTTCGTCATTCGCCATGTTGATACCAGCACCACGTTGTCTTCCAACGGAATCAATTTCATCTATGAAAATTATACAGGGTTTGTTTTGTCTTGCTGAATCAAACAAATTTCTTATTTTAGAAGCACCCATACCTACAAACACTTCTATAAATTCACTTGCTGATATAGATAAAAAATTGGCATCGGCTTCGCTCGCAATTGCTTTTGCTAGTAATGTTTTTCCAGTGCCGGGTGGTCCTTCTAATAATATACCTCTTGGTATCTCAGCCCCCGCGTTTTTGTACAATGTTTCATTTCTCAAATAAGATACAACTTCTGTACATTCTTCGAAGATTTCAGGACTCCCTGCGAAACTATTCAATGTAACATTTGATTTGATCATATTTTCTTTGTCTTTTTTGAAATCTAAATTCATTTTCGGCATGCCTCCCATCAATTGATTGTTTTGGTTGCGATTGAATAAAAAAATATTTCGAATCGAATTGATTATTAATGTAATAAAAACGAATGGAATAAAATAAGAAGTAACAAATCCCAATGCTTCTTTTGAAAATGTCTCAATTGGTCCAGGATATGGATCTTTTAAAAATACAGGTTCAACATTATTTTTGATTGCTTTGTTTGCTATATCGTTTGTAATCAAAGGTGAAACAGTTGTAATTGTATAATCATTGTAATTGTTACCTGTTTTTTCTTCATTTTCTAACAGCACAGCGTCTAATGTCTTAGAAAAATACAAATTTTTGATTTCATGTTTTTCGATCTTTTGATTCAATTGAGAGTAAGGAATCTCTTGTAAAAAAAAACGTTCTTTGTACAATTTGTTTATATTTGTGTTTTGATTTACTTGTAACGAAGAACGTTCTTTTATTTTTGTTATTAGAATTATAAATGTTGTAAATATTGTAAATTTCATTTTACTATGTTTTATGGAATATTAACAAATTATTTGTTTATATATTTTTTGTAAAATAATAATAAGTAGTGTTAGTGGGTGGTAGGTGAAAGTAAAGAATTAAATAGAAACGAAAGCATTATCAACAAGAGTTCCAATGCGAGAATGAGAATCGAAATGATAGATAAAATTATTATCATCGAT
>Ga0114968_10000588_pt1 | contig 26906 bp, 15 predicted proteins | sample M_130807_EF_Meta_FD_87020 | JGI IMG/M metagenome (GOLD analysis project Ga0114968, IMG submission 87020) | Freshwater microbial communities from Lake Montjoie, Canada to study carbon cycling - M_130807_EF_MetaG | ecosystem: Environmental > Aquatic > Freshwater > Lake | place: Lake Montjoie... | reverse complement strand
CGCCGACGATTTCGACAGAAGATAGTGCAAGAATCTGTGGTAAACTCATTTTCTAAATATAATGGTATACTATATCATTATATTCAAAACTAACATTGTATTCATTTTACATGATTTCATACAATCATTAGAATAGGAATGATAATATGCTAAATTTATGACACACTTTTTATCATTTTTACAAGTTTATACACTTTGAACATTGTAATCCACGCAATGTGCGGATAGTGTTCATCGGTGTAAAAACTCCCACGAGCTCACGATAAATGTATTCATTTATTAAGTTGTATATATTATATTTACAATGAATCAATAATTTCTATATTTGGTAATGGTTGAATTATACAACAATAATAAGCCAATTCATATAGTTTATTTAGAAATTCAAAAAAACTGTTTAAATCTGTCTCAAAATCACCCGTGACTTTAACAAAATTATAGAGACTACTATTATCAAGATCACGTGTAAGACTATTTATTTTTCCGATGAATTGCAATATCATGATTCCAAAAGAATATGTATCTACAAATTTGAAAAAAACCGGGGTTTTAAAATATTGTTCACTTATTAAGTTAACCGACCCTGTATATGCATTTTGTTTTAAAAATCGTTGTTCAAAAATTTTGATGTCTATTTTACCTTCACCATGCCATTGATTATATAATTCATTTACGGTAAAAGCGTCATTACACATTTCCTCAAACATTTTACGGTTATCATAGTAAAATTTATCAAAGTCTATTTTTATTTCTTCATTAATGAAATAACATACTCTAGGATAAATATGATAATGATAATATTTATTAAAATGAATGAGTTTGTTCTTCACTTGAGAAGCAGATTTAAGAGATGTAATATCTGCTATATCAATTATTCGTGCACTTTCACCAAAAATAACAGTGTTTCCAATTCTCAAATCAGTATGCACAAATCCTGATTTATGTAATTCTACTAAACCTTTTCTAATATGAAGCAATCTCCTATTAAAATCGCTGATATCATAACCAGTTTTAATTTGGTTTAATCTAGTATACAAATTATCACCTCCTTTTTCATAATATACAACTGTAGACGAAAAACCTTTGAACCGTTCAAGTAAATACGGTGTTGTATCTTTCTCCGAATTATTTATTCGCCATTCAGTACCATAATCTGAATTCCAATTACTTTTCAGTGTAGTGTAATCCATCCTACCTATATTGACGGGTAATAAAATATATTCTCTTAAATTCGGGTGAGCGCTTAATTTTTGTCCTACTTCATATTCACGTAATAATTCTTCTTCTGAACCTGAATCAATCGCAAATTTTCCAACATGACTATTATAAAAATCTAGATTTGACGAATAAGGAATTTCTACAGAAGGAGGAGCAGGGTCGCCATAAACTACACCATATGATCCTCTACCTAATTCTAAACCACCTTTTTGTGTTATAATTTTTATGGATTTTCTTTTTTTTTGAATACTTGGTTTTCTTTTAGCTCTTCTTTTTCTTTTTATTGTTTTGTTTTGCATTTTCATATGTTATACTTTACTATAGCATATAGACATAAGTTAATTTCTATTGGTTGATAAATGTATTTATCAACCAAACACACATAGAGAAATCCACCTTTTTGTGGCTATTTGGCTACAAAAACACGGATAGCCCTTAAGCCGGCGGCAAAGGAGCTAAACACAATTTGATTTCTCCTAAACTAGCAACATCGTATTTCACAATCAGCGGCAAGTCATTACCTAAATACATCTCCAAATGGCTACACAATGGTGTACATTTGATAAAATGCGACAAGGATTTCAATGAAAATTCGCCTTGGATAACTACCGCTGCATCGGCCTTCTGAATAAACTCCATATATCCGTCAGACTCCGAACGATAGATGCGTGAACTGGCAAAATTTCCCTCGCACGAAAAGATGAGTTCATTGCCAACCGACTTGATCTCAATACGATCAGAAATTCCATTGAGATCGCGAATAATTTTTTGGAAGTCCGCAGTCGGCAGATTGATTACGGTGGAATATTCCACGTCGGGTACTTCCAATTCCTCTGTATCGGGCTCTATCAATCGCAACTTTTGACTGTAGCATTGCTTGATTCCACCATTATCGTATTGGAGTCCAAGGTGTGAGACAATCCCGTCGTGATAATCCGAGTTTTCAATATACATGGAGAGCGTGTCGTCGTTAGACATGGTCGAGATCACCTTGAATAGGTGGAGCGTGTTTGCACATACGATGATTTTGTCCGGATGACATACGTATTGTTCAAATTTGTGTGCATGGAGAATGACGTTTACCAAGATGGTGTGGGTTTTGTCAAAATTAATTATTTTGAGACCGGATTTGGTGTAAGTTATTGTCGCATCTGTTAGGATATCTTTGATTGCGGTTATCATATTTCGAATGGGTTGAATTTGGACAGTTTTTATTGTCATAACATTATTGGCTTCGTTCATTTTTGATTGTTTGATTGATAGCGATTTATATAAAATCAAACGCGCTTTGGTTTTATATTGGATTTTTTAGAAATTATTTTTCTCGTTTAGACAGAGGTACTTGGGGTATCAACATTCGAATAATCAGTTTTTTTTTTACAAACCATTTCCGGTCTAGCATTAGTATGTGTTGTGGAAAACTCTGAAGGTTCATATTTTTTTAAAAAATCTGTTTTGTACATTATAATTGGTTTAGAATTATCTAAAGGTTTACATTTGTCATCTAAACCTATTAGATATATTTTATCGTTAAAAACTCCGTATTGGTTAGCCGCATAATATTGTGCTTTAGGAATATATAATATTGTATCTCCACCTAAACTACATTCACGATATTCGTTCAAAAACTCTTTTTGGGTTAGTCTCTCTGCATAACGATATGGGGTTCCATTTTTATTAACTTTTGCAATATCTACTTTTTGAGATATAGGATGCCATTTAATAATAATACGCGGATCATAATTATTATTACTATCGTCAAAATAATTTTTTGTATGATCCCATTTTCTATAGTATTTTACTTCCCCCCCCCCTCATTTTTTTGGACGTTTTATTACGACGGTCATTTGAACGACGTTTCGATTTTCCTCCCATCTTTTGTTTTTTGTTGCGGCGCGATTTTTTACCGCCATCTATAGAGCATAGTGGTGGTATATAATGCTTTGCACAATTAACTACTGCAGTCGCACGCTACTCATCTGATAAAGACTTATTTTTATTTACATCTTTAATACATTGTTCTGTTAATACATCACACGTATAAGAAGCAGTGGTCTCTCTAGTTCTCGGCATTCTAACAAATCTATTATATTATCCAAAGATATTTTCATGTCAAGAATTCTTTTATCCCAAGAATTCTTTTATCGCCCGTTCCATAACATCATATCGACCCACGGACAAAATACGGTCCAACATTTTAGCACTGTTGAGTCCACGTAATGCATCGAGCCCATGGTCGCAAAACAGGTTTAGAACACCGGCGTCGAATCCGGACATCATGGATGTGTTTTCTTGTGTGGACAATGATGGAAAACCAGCGGTTTTACGCAAGTTCCAAAACAATATATGCGGTGGCTTGATGGGCGTTCCGTATAGACGAATTCCAACGTCATGGTATTTCTGTTGAATCCTTTGATACAAGGTCTTCCAATTTGATCTAGCGTTCGCTAAATAAGATTCCGAAACAGAAACATTAGTGTCCTGAAAATTGTATATAGGTTCATGTCCATTCATCATAGCCAAGTTGGAGTCGATCTGCATATCGGAGAAAATGGCTAAAACCATATTTTCGCATTCGGCGGCAGGAATCCGATTCTTTTCAATAACCGCCAAAATCATGTCTAACGCTCTGTAAAAATCAGTGTTATATCCAGCCGAAAATCCGGAATGCAAGATTGCGGAGACCATCTCTGTAAACGTCGAACAATGGTCCATATCAATCCACTCTGGTGAAGCCGAAAATGTCATTACACGCTTCCCCAAGGAGGACTTCTCCGCCACACGGCAGGACAGGGCAATAGCCGCATTCATAGGATCACCTTCCATAGATCCCGACGTGTCGCACATGGCAATAAAATTCCCTAAAGCACCATTCGTCGATGAATTATCACGCCATTGAGAATCCAGGATACCGCGCTCCTCCATTGTAGCACCAGCATTCTCCACCATTTGAGACGACACACCAACCAACCGTCTGGCGTCTTCTGCGAATTTTTCTAAGCCGACCTTTTTGCCCTTGACCTCTTTGCCTTCCGTTTTCAACTTATCTAAGTATTCGCGTAAATTGGAAGCACATTGGATACGATCCTCCGTAGGGTCCGAGTTGATGGGTCGATTCATGTTCAGGAATGCCTTACGCTGACGTTGCATCGTAATCGACGTGGTTTTTGCATGATCAATGTCGCACCATTTCCCGCCGGCTTGTTTGATCTGTACTGTATCCAAATGACGATTCAATTTGCTCAAAAGCATTCTATACTGCGCTTTGCATTTATTGACGGCGCGTTCTTTGGATTCGGCTGTTTTTGCAGTACAAATAAAGTGTTTGAAATATTTCGTTGCTAAAGTTTCATATAGTGAACCAAATTTGTTTGAACTCTCGCGCGGAACCCATTTTGCTGCAAGTGATACTTGTAAATTATTACTTGATTGATTGGACGAATACGTGTCATCGTCTTCTCTCAGTTGTTCATTGATAAGATACAAGGCGTATTGCAAAAGAGGGTGTTGCAGACCTGCATCTGATCGATCCAAAATATATTTGCATATGTATTTGATGTCTTTCCATGAACCATATGGAACGTGTAAAGTTGTATCGGATACAACAAAGCATCGGAGTGCGAATTTGGCTAATTCCGGATAATATTTATACCATTGATAAACCATCATATAAGACAGAGCATACTCACCTTTTCCTCCTTCTACATCACGCGTTTGAGCAATGAGCTTAAATAATTGTGTTAGCTGTTTTTTTCGATTATCCTCGCAGCCTTTTTCGGCGGATTCTCTCGATAAACGTAGGAGCATTTCGTTCAAAGTATTCGCTAAATCTTGTAATTTCGATTCCTCGGAACAACGCACGCACTGGAAATAAAATTGTGATATACGTTCTTGCATATCATTGGACCAATCCATTTCTGGGTGTGTTTTTTCTCCCAATTCCATGTCGGTATGTTGATCTAGTGCTGCGACGAGAGACGCCATTTGTTTATCACTCTTGATATCAAATTGGTTTGTAAAATATTTGATATCAAATCTTTATTAGCTTTCTACAAATCATTTTTCATTGTACAACGGCGTATATCCTTTATAGATGCAATATTTTGTCAGGTGTATATACAAATTCGGCTTTCCAAATATTAGTATCTAATATTATATTCGAGCATGGATCGAGTGTTGTAGCACCAGAAGCGTCATTTCCAGGTATAATACAATTTGATTTACCGACGGTTGTAAATTTTAATGGATGAACATTAGTAGTACGTTTAAAAATACTATATGTTCCTGCAAGGCTTTCGGATGGATTTGGTAATGTTATTGTTACAGATCCGGATAAATCCTTTACGGTGTATATCTGGGATAATGGTGTTATTAATGTCGATGATGAATCGAGTATATTGAGAGAATATCTTAGAGATCCTCCGATTTCAACATTATTTGCACTTAATGTACCATGATTAAAATATGAGTCTCCACTTACAGTTAGAGTAGCTCCGGATTGTCTTGCAATTGGACAATTTGCTGCAGGTGTTGGTTTATAATTCAAATAATTCGAATCGCCATTCAAAAACAAAGAATTTGATGTCGCATTACCTCCATTGTCTACATAAAATATAGGTCTACGATATTGTCTACAATTACTAACAAATGATTCGCGATCACATACATTTACTTGAAAACCTGCTTTAGATTTTATCAAATCAGCGGTGTTTCCAAATATAGATTCGTATTTTAGTCCTTCAATGCATAATCCTATATCTCCAATAATGATAGTTTTATCCTTATTATCGCATAGTTCATAAGATGTATGTACACCATATCTTAATGGATAAATATGATTATATGGATCGACATTTGAACTATAGTTGTTTAATTCGGAATTATAATCACACAAATGGTTTGATATATCAATAAAAGAGTACTTATTTGCACTAGTTCGTTTTACTGTCATGGCGGGTTGACTATCAAACCCATAAAATAAATTAATGGACGAATCTGTGTAATATAAATCACCGATCGAAATCGGCATATTATAATTGTCAGCGTATGTTTCACAAACAACATTAGGATATTTATCGGATGATATTAATGCATTTTGTTTTGATGAGGTTTGAATCAACGTTCCTGAAAATGTATCATAATTAATTAGACGCTTACTATTTGAACCAACTGAAAAAAATTCATTATCTGGATCAACATATACATAATTGTTTGTAATAGATCCTGAATTATTAAACAATTCTCCATTTATGTCTAGAACAACTCCACCTATCGCTCTTAATGAAAAATCGCCACTAATAACTGTATCTCCTTTTATATTGACAGTAGGTGCAATAATATCATTGATAGATAAACAAACAAATATGATATTTGCATAATTTCCACCCGAACCTTCTTGGTCATTATCTGTACTTGTACAATAAAATAACAATGTGTAATCATAAGTTAAATCATCAAATGCAATGATTCCAGAATCACCTGTTTGTATTGTTGGATACAAAGTTAGAATACTATAAATCGCATTCGACCATTTGTATCGGTTATTCGCTTCTAATTCGACAATTGGTTTGAAATATCCCAATGAAGGGTCATACGTTCCATTGACAAACGGTGGTAATGATACACCTTTTGCATTGAAGGTTGAACCTGTAATATCATTCCAACTAATATCATTTGAAAATATATCATAATTACCAGTTCTTATATAACTATAACTGGGTGCCTGTAATAATATTTGTAAGCAACCAAACGGTGATTTATTAATATTAGTTGATTGAAGAGGATATTGCCAGGATAACTCTTGTACATAGTTTTTCGACTTTTCGTAATTTGGTATTTCATTAACATCAATCTGCATAATTGGAATTCCGCTAACATCCGAACCAAGAATATGAGTACTATTAGCCTGATTCGAAAATTTATGTAAAATGATATAATTCAAATAATTTGAATATGCATTGAGATACCCTGTAAACTGAATAACATTTTGATTTGTATTTGCACGTAAACTATTATATTGCACATTGACACCCGAACTAAAATAATACATCGTATTTGAAGAAGATACATATGTCCTAAACATTGTCGTTTTTTCTCCAAATATCCACGGATAATTACACATTTGTAGAGAGTTGTTGAACAATAAATTATTTGCGTATGTATAAATGATATTCGGAAAGATATTAACTGCATATTGATTGTTTGGATCGTGTATCTTGGATATAGGAATACCTTGCCAATAAGGATACAACCAATAGTTCAATAACTTTGAACTATTCAAGTCGTAAGGGTTAATTTGGGCTATTGTAAAATATCTATTCACGTTTTGCGAAAGGTCTGTTTCTGTAAAATTATTGTAAATGGTAGGAGCATTCTTGAAAGTCCCGTTAATAAATAGATTGGATACACTATTCTGGCTTGGATCAACAATATCATTATTTTCAGTTATGATTCCATTGGAAACATCTGTCTCAATCGCATTTACAACTCTTGTATAATTATAATTAATGCTGCTCATATTCGTTGCTAATTGTTGAATAACATTAATAATGTCTTGGATACCGCTGTCATTTACATCCAGTGTGGAATTGGGGTTTTTCAATCCTACTCCGACTTTGTACATATTTGAAATAGTTTTCTTCACGGTGTCTACTTTAAAAATGTCTTGTTGATTATCATCTGACACCGTTAACTGACCGGCTGAAATGACATCACCGTGTGAGGTGAGACTTTTATCAATGAAATCAACAAGATCAATACCAGTTCCTACCAAATAATTTTTACCACCAATACTGATAATTTGATGGAATGCAATTTTCTCTTGTCTTTCCCATTGAAACCATGTTGCAAAATTTTGGTTTGTTTTATCAAAACCATAATTATTTTGATAGTAAGATAAAGCAAGTAAAGATACTTCATTTAAAGCTATGTCTGTATTGGGTAAGAAAAAATCCCTCATAAAAAGTCCATTTTGTTCAGGATGTAATTCAGTAAATAACCGTACATTATTTATCATGGATGATCGATTCACAGCTAATGTATGATTTTGTAAAACATCACTGGTTAATGCATATACGTACGTATTATTTAAACCAAACCTATTATTAAATGAGCCATTATCCACTTTATGAGTAAAACTATTTACACTATCATGGGAGGGACTAGTAATTGTAGTATATATATTATTTGTTGCATTATTTTTTAATAATAAACAACTATAGTTCAACATTCTATTCAAAGAAGAAAAAGACTCAACGAGTTTAGTAAATCTATTTGCATAAGACGAATTATTCAATATAGATTGTACTGGTAAAAACGACATTGCATACAAAATGTGTGATTTATCTCTACTAACAACAGCGCGTATTGACGTCATGTAATGGTTAACTGTATCATTTAATAATTCAACAAATGAAAATTTGAACTCAGGAACCGCAGCTGATACATCTTGTAATAATAACATTTGTTTTACTTCATTCACAATTTGACTAATGCGTGGGCAAGAATATGACGAATCAAACATACGATCAGTGAATCCATACAATGGATCGAGCGGTACGTGTAAAAATGAGATATCAATATTTGCTGTAGTATTTTTTATAGGAGTCGTAAAGACAGCTACATCATTTTGATAAGATAATAATTGATCCGGTTCTACAAACAAGGCGTCTATTTGATTTTCAAAACTGTTTCCTGAAAAAGAGCTATAATTTTGGTATAAATTGTCAAATAGTCTATTGATAACGTAATAACTATTCAACTCATATGACGTAAAACTTTGAATCAAGTTGATAATCTGTGTATTGGATAAGTTATCTATATCTAACAATGCATTTACTTGAAAAGGTTGTACATTAATACCCACTTTTTCGTAAAAACAAGTAGTTTTTTTTACACTGTCGGTTTGAATAATAGGATATTCAGATAAACTACTTTCTACCTTGAGTGATCCTTGAACATTCATATCACCAAAAACCGTGGCAGTTGGTCCATAAAAAATATTAATATCTACTGAAACTTGATGAAAAATTTTATTATTATTTTCATCCTTGTCAATTTGTATAAATGCGATATTAGTATCATTTTCAATTTGATATGTAATAGCGACTACGTAGGCATCTCCCAATGTAGGAAAGCTATTCAATGTAGTCATAATTTGAACCATCATATCTTTTACGTTAAAATTGGATTCTGGTATAAAACATTCACCTACGTAGTTTCCACTCCAATCTGGATAGTCTTTTGAGTATTTACATACCATTTTGTTGATATTAAATGTATCCACATACGTCCATGTATAATCTATATTATTTTTCCATATTCCAGACCGATTAGCATTTGAGTACAATTGATATAATGCATAATTAAAGTAAGAATCGACTCTATTACCTCCTTCAATAATTAAATCTATATTGTTGTCTATAAAAGAAATATTTGGGTTTTCTATTTCTGTCTTATAATCGACACCAGACCCAATGGATATCCATTTTGTATTATCTAATATGTCTTTCATAAATATATAAAAACTTTGTTTAGGTCCATTTGTCCAATTGTATGTTCCAAACGCTGTATAAAATCCGCAATCGGGTATAGTGTTTTTTCTACATTCGGTCAACAATCTATAGTCTGTATCCGCCGAATTCAAAAAGAATACTTGATCGGATAGATCCGTTATTCCACTAATAGTATTATTTTGGTACTTTTTGTATTGACCAACCTCTATATAACAGATATTTCCTGATTGATCCGTCTTTGCTAAATTACGCTGTTCTACCCAAACTAAATCGGATGTATATGTTGAATATCTTTTATCGATAATAGGTTGCAAGACATTAGAATATGCGAATGCTTGCCCTGAAACATCACGCTGATGTAAAATGGCGGCGCTATTATCCATAATTAAATTATAAATGTAGTATGAAAAATACATCTTCCCACCTAAAGAGTTTAAGAAATTTAATATTGTTCCTATGTTAACTGCCGTAGGGTTCAACTCTATACTATTATTTACATTGTTGGATAATGTATTCAATGAAGTTGTATTTTCTTTAGTTTGCGTGTTTCCGTTTATTAAACTGGTTATTGTTGTCGAGTTTAAAACGACAGACATGATGGATTTAATAAAATACACTGATATAAAATATACAATAATATATTCAATATAAAATATACAATAATATATTCAATATTATTTTAGCCCACACTTCCCTTGCTTCTTACACGTCTTACGAGCTAGTTTCAGAGCTTTGCTAGTGGGGGAACATCCGTTTTCTAATAAACTATAGTCCACAATTGCGGCATTTCCTCCAGTCAATGCACTTGCTAAACGTGCTACGGCCCAAGATTCGGCGGTTTGATTGGGTCGTGAACCCGACGAGTAATATGCCCCTCGACCTTTATTGAGAATCTTGGACAATGCACCTCTTGAACATTGGGTTCTTCTCACCATGAGTCCAGTTGCTGCTATTTGGTCGGTTGGTTTGAGTCCGTACAATTTACGCGCATGTTCTAAATGTCTCGATTTCTTTGAATGGAAGGACGCCACTTTGGGTCGTTCATAGTAGGTTCCGCGTTTATACAGGCGTCTAGATTTCCTCAAATAGGCTCGCTGTTTCTTTGTGTCCTTCTTGGACAAGATGTCGGGTATGTATCGTTTTGGTACATGCAATGGATCGATCGGAATCGTCATTCGCAATCTAAAATAGGATATAGCTACTATAGTATCCTATTTTACTTGGGATTTATTTCTTGGGATTTTTATTTCTTTTGGACTCTACGTTTTTGGGTTTTACCCCCTTTCTTAGAAGTAGCACTAGCACTAGCACTCGATTTAGCTCTAGATGCAGATCTACTTTGTTTTCTTGCAGTTTGTTTTTGTTTTTCGTGTCTTTTTTTAGCTCTATCGGACAGTTTAATTAACTCGTTCAATTCTTGCTTGTCAACTGGCTCGTTTTTTCCAATCAATGCTCTCCTTAATCCATAAAGAACATCACCAAGTACACCACCTCCATTTTTTCGACTCTTTACAGTGTTCGTCATTTTTAACGATTTATATACTATATACTCCTAAATAAATCGGATGCCTACAGTTTTTTTTGCACCCCTACCAGTTTCTTCTAGATATCCTATGCGCACGATTTCTGCGCCTGAATCTAAAGCTGCTTGATAATCCGCAAAATCAAACACTTCTTTTGTTGTCCTATTGAAAGCATACTCTTTTGCCACACCGGCCGCATTGGGGATCGTTATTTTGACGAGTTTCACCTTGGTCTCGCGAACTTCTCGGACATCTTTCTCGGCGACTTCTTGATCTATCGTAGGATAAGAACCAAACGCGTTGGTAGATACATGTCCAAACGTATAACACACCAATTTCTCTTCTTTAACACCTTTACCCTTATTGTATAAAGAACAATCCATCGCGGTTTCTTTTACTGCGGTTAGAATCTGGCTATTCACACGATCTTTAATGAGCGCTTTCTCAAACAATGTCTGGTCGGTTGTTATGACATCAGGAACTGCTTTCAAAGTATCTACATATCGATCCAACATCGATAGATTGTATTTCGTTCTGGCCCCTGCTTTCGCTTTCTTGTGCAGCAAACTGAGATCGCGTTTACGCAAAACCGCATGCTTTTCGTCAGTTTTCTGAGTTTCTGATAAGACGGCCATGTATAAAAAGACTTGGACAGTGCGAAGTTCCTCGGGTAAATCTTGATGACTGCAAATACGACGGGCACGCCCGATAACCTGTTGCAGACGCACCATGTGCCAATAAGGCTCCACAATATGCACATAACGGGTATTTTTCAAATTGATGCCTTCTGCACCGGATGCTGTTATCATAAAGACCTTGATTACTTCACCCATCTTGTTGCTTTCGTATCCTTTTTCTTTAAATACGTTTGTTATAGATGCGGGAACATTTGTCCAAGATCCGTTGTAAATATTTCGAATAATTTCCTTCTCTGTTTCTTCTTCTGTTCCGGTGTATAACACAAATCTGGGGCGGTCTTCTTGGCCTTCTGGAACATCGACAATCGTCCATTCGCCTGATGATGTAGATTTTTTTATTTTGAATTCTGCAAATCCATTTGCCTCCAAGACGAGTTTCAAAATGGCAATACCTTCCATGGTTCGGAATTGACTGTATACCAGATGGAGGCCTTGATTCTCTTCGTTTTGGATGTTTTGCAAAATGCGCAAAAATTTGGGGCTATACATTTCCAGCCCTTCTGGAGAAAATACCTCATCTTCTCTACGTTTCAAATCTGCTAAAGCTCTTTGTATTCTCTTGGAGTAGTCCAGGTTTTCTTCTGGGTCTTCTTCGCGTTCCGATTCCAATTCGGACTCCGATTCCTCATCCTCCGCATCTTCTTCATCTTTCTCATCCTCTTCTATATCTTCGTCATCTTTGTCTACCTTTTCGACCACGGGTTTATCCTTTGATTTTTCCAATGCAGCGGATTTTTCTTCTTCAGTTAATCGTTTAACCACTCGTATTTTAGGACCCCCTCCCCTCTTCTTTTTGGTGTTTAATCCAACCCCAATTGTATCTTCAGGTTCAACCACATCCGAAGGATCTTCTTCTCCACCGTATTCGCCTTCACGTTTCTGAGGACGCCCGGGAGGATCTGGAAATGCAAAATTGCAACATGTTCGTGATGCGATACGATAAGACGAAGATATCTTGAATAGTTCTTCTACCTGACCTATAGCAATTTTTTTTGCTTTTGTAGCCTCTCTTTTCTTATTTTGTTTTTCACGTTTCGCTTCGTCATCGCGTATTTTTTCATATAGCCCAAATTGGTATTCGCTCATAGGACATCGAACAATATGATACACATCATCATGATCTGAAGGAACGAATCTAGGTAAAAGCGCAGGATCTGCACTTCTAAAGTAGGATGTTAACCCCATAATACGCTTTTGGAAAACATTTTGGTTTTTCATTTCTTTTGTGTCTAATTCTACGAAGAGTTCCAAGAATTCCTTTGGATTATCAGGGAGGGCTTTGTGATTCGTTATTTTTATATTGGGTCGTGTAATCTTTAATCCATGGCTTTCCAAGACTTGGACAATTTGTTTTGCAAAATCCGCATCTGACAAATTGCCAGTTTCGTCCAATTGGACGCCTCGATAATCTTCAAAACCGCCTCCTTTACGAAGATCAAAGTCTTGATTTGGACCTATATTCTCTCTATGGATTTCGGATGTTTCTTTTTCTGTTTCTGATTCTGTTTCCAAGATTGCATCGCCTTCATTCTTTACAATGACCCCATTTTTTATAATGAACGGTTTATACTTATCGTTAGTCTTGGACTTCTTCGTTTTTCTTGCAGAAGATGAACTGGGGTTCTTTATATTCACCGTTTTACCACCCTTTTTCGTTTTATTTGGTACACCTTCGGCTTTGGATTTGCGTACAGGTTTGGGACCAATATTCACAAACCCAAAAGGATTTCGGGTAATAATCAATTGATCGCCACTGTATTCTACAAAATCGTATGTAGAAACTCCGGCTTGGTCAAACCAGGTCATGATTGTTTCGCGCGATGGCTTCTCGAATTCTTTTCCACCTTGAATTGAAACCGGAAATGTCCAAGTTTTTATATATCCACGCAAGATGTTGAATAAAACACCGATTTCATTTGGGCTATTGATAATGGGTGTTCCGGAAAGCAAAACAACTCTGCACGCTGTCGCACTCATCAAGTATTCATATAGCTTGTACGAAATCGAGTTTTTCACTTTCATTTTATTCACAATGCGACTAACAAAGTTATGCGCTTCATCAATAATAACGACAGAATGGTCAAAAGGGTTTTTCGTAAATCCCGCCGTTAGTTGCGTCATAATGGCTCCATTGAGTCCATTATAGTTAATATCAGTGTATTTTGCGCGGATCATTTCGTCCAATTGGGAATCCACGGCGTTTTGATCGCGATCTGCTAAAGAATCAAAATTTGGAGCACGATTCATATTGACCATCCAAGCCCCTTTGTTTCTGCGAACTGTATCTTCTGAAATAGAAAGTGTCTTGGACAAAAGTTCTACGTATTCGGGTTTGCCTTCAATCGAAACGAATTCCCAGAATTGGTTTTTTCGATAGAGGAGATCACCGCATTTTTTCATTTCACTGAAAAAGTTGGTTTTCAAAGAGGCCAATGTCATTACAAATACGCGATTCTTGGACTTCAGACCTTCCGCAATGGCAATCGACGTGCATGTTTTTCCCGATCCAAGACCGTGGTAAAGTAAAAGTCCTCGATATGGTGAATACAAACTCAAATAATCACTAACTACTTTTTGGTGGGTTAGGAGTTCAAACTCTTGATTTGCGGACGCTCTACCATCACAAGATGCAGCAACTTCAGTTTCGGAAAGTTCGCGTTTATATTGAGCGAATAGAGGAGCAAGCTTTTGCAGAAACAGTTTACGATTATTGAGATAGTAGGAAGAAGCCTTTGTTATTACATGTAATGGTTGATTCATAGCCTTTTCAATGCGATCTTCGATTGCAGTTCCTTTTATTTTGGTTTCTAGATCCGTCTTGGACAAATCGCCTATTTCTATTTCGGCCTTTTTCAAGAGTTTGACTCTCTTGGACACAGCCTTTTTCTTTGGAGCCTTATCATTTTCCTTATCTTTGACTTGAACCTCTGTTTCAGATCTTTTCTCTTTTTCCGTCTCTGCTTCTTCCTCTGATTTTTCCTCTTCCTCTTCATCTTCTGCTTTTTCCTCTTCATCTTCTGCTTCCTCTTCATCTTCTGCTTTTTCCTCTGATTTTGCCTCTTCCTCTTCTTCAATAACAGATGGTTTTGCATTTTTTTTTACTGGTTCTTTTACGGATTCTTGTAAAGTAGCATCTTGGGACATTTGTGAAGGCGTTTTTTCTTTGACGACCGAAAATATATTTCGTGCAGTCATAACTTCCAAAATGCGATTTCTGTCTATTTTGCTTGTTGCTCTAGCATCTTCAAAAATAATTTGTCGTTTTACTTTCGGTATGGATGTCTCCAGATCTACATCTACATCCAGATCTACATTTACATCAACATCCACATCCCTTTCTCCTTTTTCAAAAGTCTGTTTTTTATCCAATTCCATTTCAACAGTTTTTTCAAAGCCAAATATCGCGATAACACCATGTTTCTGTTTTTTATTCGGTATAGGTTTCAATTTCAACTCATCTAAACGGAGTCTTCCAACTACTGTAGACATAATATCTATACACTACATTGTATGGATATTATATTTTATGTTATTACTCGCAGTATTTACATTATTTTTTTACTTTCTTCCACGTGCATACATTGTTTACATTGGGCACTGATTCATACATGAGACCATCATTTCCCTTCATTTTTCGACGACAGTTTACATTTGCTGGGTAGGGTGGAGATTTACGGTTTTGGTATTTCTTCAATGTTAGACTACGTTTATTATGTTTTTCTCTACGACGGTCAGCAGCCGTTTTTTTGGTTTTTGTGGTCATTGTGCTAAAGTATTATTCTATATTATCTCTGGATAAAATACTCAAATTGTTATAAGTTGTATAACCATACCCCCTACCACCCCCCTTCTAAAAACCAGACAACACTTTGATGGCTTCATCACATGCAATCTGTTCGGCCTTTTTCTTTATTTTATGTACTCCACTACCTAGACGAATCAACACCTTCCCATGTTGCGACATATATTGGTGAATTTCATCAAACGAACTATATTCCGATATCGAGAGAGATTCCGTGGGTGATACAGCGTGTATGGGTTGTCCTAGACATAGATAAACCGCCATATGATATCCATCGTCGATCGAGTGTGGTTGGAATTCCAAATAATCGGGCGTGATCTTGAATTCTTTCTGAATGCGTACTTGCAAAATATTTTTGAAATTATCGTCATTGCGAATCAGGTTGACCCAGTCCACGTGTCGTTCAAAGACATTCTCCACGAATACTTGGACCATTTGAAACCCAGGACCCGTTATAAATGTATTGGAAAACCACCCATGTTCGTCTTTCACCGAAATTTTATTAAAATCTAGGAAAATTGCACCTAAAAATGCTTCAAACAGGCACCCCAACTTCTTCAAATTGGTACGTGTCTGTTTCTGTTCCGCATGTTTTGATAACACAAACCATTTATGCAGTCCCATTTCTAGGGTCATCTTTCCAATTGCCTCGTTCTTAACAAGAGCAATCTTTTTTTCGGTCATGAATCCCTCATTCTCCTTGGGAAATCTGCGATACAAAATATATTTAGTAATACATTCCAATGCACCATCGCCAACGAATTCTAAACGTTCATTCGATTTTGTAAAGAGACCTAAACAATCGTCTGGTTTAGGGAGAATAACAACTCCATTTTGACTATTCTCTAAGTCGGGACGCTTGATATATGATCTATGAATAAATGCGCGTTTATACAATTCGTAATTGTGTATTGGGGCATGGATTCCATACGTCTTTAGAATCTGCCGAATTTCTTCTTCAGTGATGAGTTTATTTAGCGGATTATATGGATCGAATACATAAGTGTCTTGTCCAAGTTCGTTCTTTTCAATACGAATATCGTCGTCCAATCCGGATACGCCGGTTGCATTGCTGGCTGCTATCGAAACACCCGATTTGCGATCAGCCACCAGTCTATCTCCATCTTCCGATAAAAATGGATTGGATGTAAATTGTTCACTTTTTCTATTCATATTCATATTCATATTCATATTATTTTTAGGATATTGTGTTGATCTATAATTGGGTGATTTATATTGTGATTGTTTTCGTTCAGATGTTTCGTTGAATCCATATCGAGGTTGGTTATTTTTCATGTTATTTAGCAAATAAAATGAAATGTGAGAGTGGGTATACTTTAGTCAACAAATCTTTTTATATCTTTTCAAGAAAGTATTTATCATGATGGTGTTTCAAGAATAAAATATATAGTATATAGTATATAAGAATGTCTAATCTTCCTGGACGTGCATTTAGTACTACCGCTAGTCGTTCGCAATTCAACTCCAGTGTATCTTTGAACGTAAATCAAGGAGGTGGATCCAAGAAGGCCGGTATGCCTTTCAACATCGCCATGAATACCGCATGGGATAACATCTTTTTGAACAGAACATCTCAGAACTTGTCAGTCTTGAATACAACTGTATTCCCTCTTGTACGCCAATCAAGACCCATTGGATCTAACCTATCTCCTAACCCTTACTGGAGATCAAATGGTGTTCAGTTTTAAGGGCTATCGGTAGATAATATATATTATCCTCCAAAAGAACTTGGACTTTCTAATGTTTTGTAGCCAAATGACTACAAAAACTCCGATAGCCCTTAATCTTTGGCTATATATCTATCATAGTGAAAACAATATATGGACACCGAATGTTTCCAAGATAATCAAACGAATGAAGATTATCTTGGACGAACGCGAAACATCATTATATGATAAATGTGTTTCTATTAATCAGCAAAATACTGCGAAGGTTGGTCTATCAAAGCGCGTATTGGAGTTAGGCGATGCAATTATTTCATCGGACGACGACAAGGAATTAATTCTTGTTGAACGAAAATCTCTACAAGATTTGTTGTCGAGTATAAAAGACGGAAGATATGAAGAACAATCATATAGATTGATCCATTCTAGTGGTCATATTCCGCATCGTATTTTGTATGTAATAGAAGGTATTATGAGTCAATTAAATACATCGGCTGAAAAGAAAATGGTCTATTCGGCGATAACATCCTTGAATATGTTCAAAGGATTTAGCGTATTTAGAACGAGCTCTGTCCAAGAAACCGCGGATTGGATTTTATCAATGACCGATAAAATTGGGCGCGAATTAGCTAAAGGGCGTAAATTATGGACGCAACCCACGGTTTTATCTGTATCTGTATCTGCATTAGAAAATGGTGTAATTTCTACAGTAGAACCTTCAGAACCTTCTGAACCTTCAGCATATTGTAATGTAGTTAAAAAGGTGAAAAAAGACAATATCACTCCTGAAAATTGGGGTGAAATTGTCTTGTGTCAAATACCAGGAGTTAGTAGCAAATCTGCTGTTGCAATTATGAAACATTTTTCATCGATTTCGCATTTGATACATGATTTAAAGGAACATCCTGATTGTTTAGATGGAATTACATGTGAAAGCGGGTTGGAGAAAAAATCGCGAAAATTGAGTAAAAACATTATCAAAAATATATTCGATTTCTTGCTTTATTCTGGAAATATGTCTTAGAAACTGGGTTTTTGTATTAGTTGGTACTAGTAGGTGTAGGTGTTATCGTAGTTGTACTAGTAGGTGTAGGTGTTATCGTAGTTGTACTACTAGGTGTAGGTGTAGAGTAGTTATAGTTCAACGATTGATAGTTATTATTGTTGTTATCTACGACAGGCTGTATTGTAAAATCCGATGGATTTCCTGAATTATAATTTGGTAATGCAGTTCCACTAGATAATGGAATGGCGGGTGGAAGAAGACCTGGACTGGAGAAAACATTAGGTACATCACTAAACACTGGTTTGAATACATTATCGCCAGCGTATTTACCAGAAGACACTTGGTTGGCAGTAAATAAAACACCACCCCAGTTCGGATCCATAGCGTTATCACTAAATCCGCTTACTGTATTTTTTTGTGTTTCATTATGAATTACATCTACTGAAGTAAAGACCCCTTGGTATTGACCATATGGATCAAATCCGTAATAACCATTTGCATTATAAGGAGGATTACTGCTGTTTGCGTCTATATAGGGAACGGGTTTAGGTGTAGATAAATCAGGAATAGGAACAGGAATACCGGTTCCTTTGATAATAACTGGCGGGCTTTGTGCATTAACCAAAGAAATCGGTTTTGCAGTGGCAATCGAATTTGTTGATAAAGATCCCGATGAATATCCTTTGATGGTAGACATTGGTATCATAGAGGATAGCGGAGATGGAGATGTACGTACGCTAGGTGTTATAGAAGATGCGGTCGTATTTGACAGAGTGGGTGTTGAGTTATTGCTACTGTCAAAATATGTTTGTATTGCGGCTAATTGGGTGGGTGTGGCTACAGTAGGTGTCGGCGTTCCTGCTTCTAACTCGAAAGGACTGGGACGAACCCGATACACATCCTCTCCTTGAGCAGTCGTTTCTTGTTGTAAAAAGAGAATAGGACAGTTTCGTCCATAATCGGTGCGTTGTATTTTTACATAATAAATATAGTCATCTAAATTACTAAATATAACAGGATTTACACCAGATACAATAGGTCTGTTTGTATTAAACATGTATAGTTGAGAACCATGTTGTATCAACAAATTCGGACATGTAGATTCATCGGTTGTTCCCAATTCTTTAACGGATAATGTAGGGGTTGATTTTGTTTCGGGGTAGAAAGAATAGACATATAAAAAATAGATTCCTGCTAAAAATACCAAAACAAGAGCAAAAAATAATACTATTTTACCAATAGATGTTGCAATTTGTTTTTTTGCCATTTGTTTTATATTGATTAATAATATATAGTATAGAGATAGAAATAGTTTCTCATAGTATATTATAATGTATAATGCCCGTGAAGAAATTTGATAATGGTATAGAAGGTGATAGTGTATCAAATGGTAAAAAGAAATTATTGATTGGTAAAATATATGCCGATTGGTGTGGTCATTGTAAATCGCTTGTTCCCGAATGGAATAAAATGAAGCGTTATATTCGTTTGAATATGGGGCGTATGATGAAAAATGTAGAGGTCAAGTTTTTTGAATTTGGTGATACAGAGGAAAATAAAAAGAAGGGATTGACCGTGGATTCGTTGATTGCCAAGTTTAACCAAGATCATTTAGAAAATAGTCCATCAAAATTGGCATTACAGGGGGGATACCCTACATTGTTTCGATACTGCGATGGCAAGTTGGAATACTATGAAGGTGAACGTAATGCGCAAGCTATGTGGAAATGGTATAAAAGTGCCTGTCAAGAAAGCTCCCAAACTAGGATGAAACGAGGAGGTACGAAGAATAACAAAAAACGTAATAATCGAACAAAGAAATCTTCCTGGAAATTGTGGTAAAAGTGTCTTACTTATCTTTGTCGCTTATGCTACGTTTCCGTGTACCACTATTACTTTTATTACTACTACCTTCTTTACTATTACTGCGGCTTCGAGTTCGAGTTTGAGTTCGACTTTGTCTGTACAAAACTAATTCATTTCCGCACGGAGCACCGTTATACCCCAACTTTTTATTCAAATCAATCTTTTTCTTGATTTGTATTTTTCGCGTAATGAATGGTACTTTTGCAGGGTCTTCTTCACCTCTAAACTCATATTGGTCATTAATCAGCGTCTTTTTATAATTTATCTTGTGGGTCTTCAAAATATTTACATAATAGTGCACAATAGAACGAACGTGCGATTCGCCAAAGTATCCAATCACCAAGTTTTGATTGACGGTCTGTTTAGAACTGCGCAAGATAAAATACATATCCACCGATATAGATCCTACAGCCAAAGTGAATATGTTTACGTAGTCTATTTCGTTGGCGGTTATTTCATCAAACGCCGCAATTATTTCATCCGGACGTTCAACTTCTTTATCGCGAATCATTAGAGATATCAAATGAAGGAATTTAAGATAAATTTCTCTAGTATTTCGTATATTATACTGTTTTTTGTAAAACGACTCGTATAATTTGTACCAATGTTCGAAATGTTCCTGGAATGACTTCAAAGAAAATACTCGTTTTTTGGAGGGAGACAATTTATCGTATTGTTTTTTTATCGTGCGACTCATGAATAGTTGATTCGTATATTCATCAATATCGGTAAATATTAATTGCAAATACTGGACTAATCCATCGAAATTGACGATATCAACCCCGCTTTTTCTGCGCATTTGAAAGAGATCGTTGAGGAGATATTTAATGGCGTCTTTATTGAATCCATTCTTCTTACAATCCCTTAATACATCTAAAAATTCTTTTGCAACCTCGATATAGTGTTCAAATTGATTTGGAGCATGAGTATTTCTGTAATTGCTGAATGTTTTTCTAACGTCGGAATATTGCCAATAAATGTTCTTATACGGACAATGTTCCTCTTTGAATCGCTGAATAAAACATTCATACATTGTCTTTGCTAAATTTGTCATATTCGATCTTTTACTTTTTTGGTCTCTATTTTTGATCTTTTTTGCAAAGGAATGCTCCTTATCAATATCCACTGTTGTAAAAAAATCTTCTACATAAAAGTCGGTGCGTACGGATTTTGCAAAGCAGTCCAGCACTGACAAAAAATCCTTGTCTATTTCATAACAGTTTGGCGTGCTGCATGGTTTGTAATATCTCGTATCATGTAAATCGGAAAAAAACATGAAATAGGGTAGAGGAAATTTTACTGTATCGTCGTCTTTTGATTCCAAACAGTACATACCTAAAGGGCCATTGATCTCTTTTATTGCAGAATTTGCTAATAGTAAAGCCATCAAATATACTTTATCTAACAATATCCAGATATATTATCTAAATATTATATCGTATCGGTGGTATCTAGTCGACATTCCGAGAAAACAAAACAGAACAAAATTGAACACATCCATCAACAATTGGTAAAACGAAGTATAAAACAAAGTATAAAACGAAGTAAAAAACGAAGTATAAAACGTAATAAACTTAACCTTATCATAAACTGTAGTATATGAAATGTCGACGTCAATGACAGGAAAAACCACGATTATTCGAAAACCCACACCCGGCAAACCCTTTCGCCTTTTCGATTTCCATATACTCGACCAACAAAATGCGACCAATGCGAATTCTGATGATGATTCACATGATAGTAGCTTTGACGCAGACGATGACGATGATTCCAATGATGGATTTCGCAAAAGAAAACCCTTTGTCCAAAAAGAACCCTCACAATTCACAATCCAGATGTTTGGTATCAATGAACAAGGTGAGACGGCGTCTATTTTCGTCGACAATTTCAACCCCTTCTTCTTTGTGAAGATTGCAAACGATTGGACACAGCATGATGTACTGGCATTCTTGCGCCACTTGAAAGACCGTGTCGGTACTTTTCATGCAAAATCGATATTATCTGCCGATCGTGTAGAGCACAACAAACTATATGGCTTTTCGGGTGGTAGAACACACCCATTTATAAAACTAACCTTCAAAAACATGTCCGCGCTTAACAAAACCAAGGGACTTTGGTATACTTATTTGACCGATAAAGAAAAAGAGGCTTCGAATGGCCGTGAATACCGAAAACTGACACCCCTCGTATTCAAATCCACGACGTTGCAACTATATGAGAGCAATATTCCACCCCTGTTGCGATTCTTTCATATTTATAATATAAGCCCATCGGGATGGGTTTTCATTGCAACGAGCAAGGCAATAAACATTCTTCCTGATAAGAAAACCACCACGTGTAAATACGAATATATCTGCTCCACAAACCAAATGCGTGCTTTGCCTGATAAAGAGACTCGCGTTCCGTATAAGATCTGTAGTTTTGATATTGAGGCCAGCAGTAGTCATGGCGATTTCCCTATACCTGTGAAAACCTATAAGCGTTTGGCTACCAATATTGTAGATGTGTTTCGCAGACTTGGTGCGCCGCCAAACCCACCCCTGGACAAAGAAAAGGGACAAAAACTGTTGCGCCGATCGATTTTAACCGGTTTTGGTATGGATCAGTTAGAAGACATTGATCTCGTATATCCTAAAGTTGTTCCTTCAAAAGTCGACGTTATTGCATGGGTCGAAGTCTTGCAAAAGACACCCATCAAAGCCGCACATCATCTCAACGAACGCGAAGACAACCACCATTTGTTGGAAATCGACAAAGTATTTGAACAAATCAAGGCCGCTAGTCCAATGGATCAGACGGGTGGGGACGGTGGAGACGGGGGAGATGGTGATGATGATGATCATGCAGGGATAGGGGTAGAATCAGAGACGCCCGGTTTCAAACCATGGGTCAAACGGGTTCCTAAACCAGAAGCGGCGGCTACGTTGGTCGACGTTTTGCTCAATGCAAAATATGATCGCGATGCCAAGATCCAATTGACAAACGAGACCTTGACGTTGCTTTTCCCCCGTTTGGAAGGCGACAAAGCTACGTTCATTGGATCTACCTTCTTGCGATATGGCGAACCAGAACCTTATTTGAATCATTGTTTAGTGGTTGGATCTTGCGACCCAGTAGATGGATCTATCATTCAAACGGTGGATACAGAACGCGATCTACTCTTGCAATGGCGCGACTTGATTCAGCGAGAGAATCCCGATATCATGATCGGATACAACATCTTTGGTTTTGATTATGAATTCCTCTTTCGCCGTAGTCAAGAGTTGGGATGCGACAGGGCTTTTGCTAAACTCTCGCGCAAAGTAGACGAAGTCTGTGCGAAACCGGTTCAATCAAACCGGTATGATCAAGACGATGATCCAGAAGATCGCGAAATTGCCATCGAGAATACCAAGATCGTATTGGCTTCTGGAGAATACGACTTGCGATATTACAAAATGATGGGACGGCTACAGATTGACGTTATGATGTATTTCAAGCGCGACTTCAATTTGGCTTCCTATAAGCTAGACAATGTTGCGAGCCAATATATTAGCGACGATGTTAAAAAGGTGCTGCACGTAGACCGTGCGGACTTAGGTGGGGCTTGTACTGAACTCTATAGCCGAAACTTGACGGGACTCCACGTGGGCGACTATATCCATTTGGAGTTCTCCGGGTTCACGTCGGATTATTACAAGGGTGGACAGAAATTCCGCGTTTTAGACCTGGATCGATCCGGCGGGGATCCCAAAATCGTGGTTGGTGGCACGCATTTGTTGCCCGAAGAGACCCAGGGAAAGTATGTGAAGTGGGGTATGGCAAAAGATGACATTGATCACCACGATATTTTCCGCTTGACCAATGGTTCGGCCGCGGATCGCGCAATTGTAGCGAAATACTGTATTCAAGATTGCAACCTAGTACATCACTTGATGTCCAAAATCGACGTAATAACGGGATATGTCGAAATGTCGCGCATTTGTTCAGTGCCAATCAGTTTCTTGGTTTTCCGAGGACAAGGCATCAAATTAACGAGCTATGTTGCCAAAAAATGCCGGGAGAAAAACACGCTGATGCCCGATCTGGAGAAGACCACGGATTCGGATGGGTATGAAGGTGCGATCGTATTGCCACCCAAGTGTTCCATGTACATGGATAATCCTGTTGCATGTGTGGATTATGCTTCTCTGTATCCTTCATCGATGATCAGTCAAAACTATTCGCATGATAGTAAGGTGTGGACCAAAGAATATGATTTGTATGGGGTTTTGTTGAAAGAGACGGGTGAACGTGATGCATCGGGCAATTATATTTATGATAACTTGCCGGGATACACGTATATTGATATTGCGTTCGATACGTATCGATCCTATCGCAAAACCCCCACTTCCCGTGTAGAAAAAGCCGTTTCGGGGAAAAAAGTGTGCCGATGGGCACAGCTACCTAATGGTCAGAAATCCATCATGCCTGCCATCTTGGAGGAACTCTTGGATGCACGCAAAAAGACGCGCAAAATGATAAAGGGTGAACCAGACCCCTTTATGCAAAACATCTTGGACAAGCGCCAGCTTGGATACAAGGTGACTGCGAATTCGCTGTACGGGCAGTGTGGTGCGCAAACTTCGACATTCTTTGAACAAGATGTTGCTGCATCCACCACGGCGACGGGTCGTCAAATGATCACATATGCGAAACGTATGATTGAGGAAGTCTACGGGGATCGGGTATATGAAACTGCGATCCAGGGTCCCGTAAAATGCCGGGCGGAATATGTTTATGGAGATAGTGTTGCATCCTATACACCGGTCTATGTTAGGGTTGGCGGCGAAACCACGGACATTTGCACGATTGAAGACTTGGCTACCAAGTACGGAAGGGGGGCGTGGGTCGCATGTTTGGAGGAAGGTCGTCAAGAAAAGGAAGTGTGTGAACTAACCGGTGTAGAATCTTGGACTGAGAAGGGTTGGACGCCTTTGTATTGGGTTATTCGCCATATATTGGCACCACACAAAAAGATGATGAGAATCTTGACCCACACGGGTCTAGTCGACGCTACCGACGATCACTCGTTGGTGAAGTCCGACGGACAAGAGGTATCGCCTAAGGATGTTCAAGTGGGGACACAACTCTTGCATTATGATCCGAGTATTTTGACGCGCTTTTATAGTCCTTCATCTTTGAATAATATATTGGAAGGAGTAGATGCATCAATCGATGCGAATGACCAACTCGTCGAAGCCATTATGTTTTGCATTATGACACAACAGGGTATTGCCGTTTCTAGACTCAACTATTCGATTGACAAAACTGGAAAAACCGAATATGGTATGGATATTACGAATGATACTCTTACTCCTAGAGAATCAATCACGAATATGTGTGGCATTCGATCAATTCAAGAAATTCCATACAAAGGCTACGTCTATGATTTGACTACGGAGAACCACCACTTTGCAGCGGGCATCGGAAACATGATCGTTCATAACACGGATTCTGTATTCTTCACATTTAACCTGGAGAATCCTCAGACGGGCGAGAAGATTCGCGGAAAACCCGCACTCGAGGCTACCATCGAAATCGCACAAGATGTTGCCGGGTTGTGCACGCAATTCTTGAAACAGCCAATGGAGCTAACCTATGAGAAAACCCTCATGCCGTTTATCCTATTATCCAAGAAACGCTATGTAGGTATGTTGTACGAAACGGATGCAAACAAAGGCAAAATGAAATACATGGGTTTGGCAATCAAACGCCGCGATTCGTGCGATTATTTGAAGGACGTCTATGGCGCGATCCTCAAAATCTTGATGCGGCCTGAAGACACGAGTACAAATATTCAGAAAGCAATCGACTATTTGTATGAAGCATTGGATCAGTTAATCCAGGGCAAGGTGGCAATGGATAAATTGACAATTACCCGGGCACTGAAAAGCGACTACAAAAATCCGATGCAGATTGGACACTGGGTCTTGGCGGAACGCATTGGCGCTCGGGATCCGGGAAACAAACCCAAACCGGGTGATCGTATGAAGTATGTGTTTATTGTAAACCCCAACAAAAAAGCGTTGACGGGAGACAAGATTGAGACGCCGGAGTTTATCATTGCAAACAACGTGCCGATTGACTATACCCACTATATTACGAATCAATTGATGAAACCGCTGCAGCAACTCTTTGGCTTGGCTTTGGAACCCATTTGGTCGAATCAGCGGAAAATGGCGGCGATAAAAAACTACAAGAAAGACATGGTGAAACTGGAAGAGGAAACGCCGGACATGGAGGCGTTTATGAAAAAGAAGGAAAAATACTGCTCGGCAAAAATCAAAGCATTATTATTCGATAAATTCTTGGACAAGATCGAACATCAGAGGACGGGAATGCGGACAATTACGGGGATGTTTGGGTAGAACATTGAGTTGACGAATTACACATTGGCGTCATTATCGGTTGTAAATGTCGGTTGCATATATACTGTTTGCAATATATCTTGTGGTGCTTCATCGATTTCTCGAAGAAGTCCGGGAGGTATATACATTTTTACTCCAGATGCATTATAATCATCAATTAAGGTATTATGATCTGTAATAAAATGAAAATATTTTCCTTGTTTAAT
>Ga0114968_10000586_pt1 | contig 26958 bp, 38 predicted proteins | sample M_130807_EF_Meta_FD_87020 | JGI IMG/M metagenome (GOLD analysis project Ga0114968, IMG submission 87020) | Freshwater microbial communities from Lake Montjoie, Canada to study carbon cycling - M_130807_EF_MetaG | ecosystem: Environmental > Aquatic > Freshwater > Lake | place: Lake Montjoie... | reverse complement strand
GGTCACCAGCGTCGATATTTGGCTGGCCGTTCAGAACACCGAACAAGACCCAGTTACATCGTGGATTGGGAACAACACGGATTCCGTCACCGTTTGGGGCGCGCAGCTTGAACTTGGTTCTGCCAGTTCCTACATTCCCACAGGCTCAAGCACTGTGCAACGGGTGGCTGATACATGCATCGCAGCCAGCACCGGGTTTTCATCATGGTTCACCGGCGGCACAAGCGGAACCTTCTACGCAGATTGGTACGGCGGCGTGCGTGGCATCACCAGCACGGTTCGCAGCGTGCTATCCACTTCCGATGTGACCGGCCGCCATCTGCACATGCAGCAAACCGCCGCCGCTGGCAATTTGAAGGTGGCCGATTTCGGGGCTGCCAATGTGGTGACCACATCGAACAGCATCACAAGCGGAGCGCGCACCAAGGGTGCGTTTTCGTTCAGCGGTGGAACCGTAAATCTGACCCTGAACGGTGGCACGGTTGCGACATCTTCAAGCCTCGCGTTTTCAACCGCGCCCACATGGCTGGTGCTGGGTGGAACTTCAACCGATGGCAGCACCAACACGGATGCCACGGTGCTACTGAATGGATCAATCCGGGCCATCAAGTATTGGCCAAGCGTCCTGCCAACCGCAACCCTTCAGAGCCTCACCACATGACCGACTACTACCTTCGCACAAACACGGAAGCGCGGATGGTTGAGGCTTTCGCGGCCATCGGCGTTGATGTCCAGCGCATCGATGGCGAGTGCCACGAACTTGACGGGCAGCGCATCGACATTGGATGGATTGGCCCGGTCACATGGACTGACCCAGCGACCGAACAGACCCAAACAGATGCGCGATTTCATGCGAACTTGCGCGTGGCTGGCGAACTGACCGCGGCCCAAGCCGCAGAGCTTCCAATCCTGAACCCTGCACCATCTATCCCCATGAGGGTTTGGGCGTGAGAACGAACCTGAACGACACCGGCGCAGTTACCACCGCAATCAGCGTGGCCGATTTCAAAGTTTTCGGGCGCATCTTCCATACCCAAGATGACACCGCCTTGGGCGATATGGTGCTAGCCGCCACGCAGGTGATCGAAAACGAAACGCGGCGGGCGCTGATCACGCGTTCGTTCACCTATTCGCTGGAGGCGTTCCCCACCGATGGAGAAATCGTGTTGCCGCGTTCGCCATTCATTTCGGTTTCAAGCATCACCTACACCGACGCAGCCGGGGCCACGCAGACGCTTTCCGCGAGCGCCTACAACGCGTTCAGCGTCAACGGCATTGGCCGCGTCATCCTGAAGGGTTCGCAATCGTGGCCCAGCACGCTTGGTGAGGGGGCGCTTGATGTGTCCGTGGCATTCACGGCGGGCTATGGTGCGGCGGCCGCGAACATTCCCCGCGCCCTGGTACACGCGTGCCTTCTGCAATGCAGCCACATGTACGACAATCGCGCGAGCGTGGCGATGGCTGCGGCACCTGTTGAAATTCCGATGACCGTGAGCCGGTTGATCGTGCAGTATCAGGACGGGGGCTACTGGTGAACCCTGGCAACATGCGCGTGGCGCTGGAGCTGCTAGGGGCCAGCACCGCGCTGGATACCTACGGGCAGCCGATCCGCACGGTGAACGCGGCGGGCACGGGAACCATCCTGTTTGCCGAAATCAGAAACGCGACCCCCAGCGAGCGCATGAACCACAAGCAGTTGGATCAGGTAGTCACGCACGCTATCCGCCTGCGGTGGAATCCAAATGTGAGCCACCGGAGCCAGTTGCAGACCGTATCGACCGCGGGCGGGATGACGCGCCGGGTGTGGGAAATCGTGACCGTGACCGATTGGCGCGAGCGCCGAGAGTTCCTTGATTGCATGGCTACGGAGATCGTCCAGTAATGCCAAGCGCGCGCCAACGCTTGATTGTGGAAGGGATGCCGGAGTTCCGGAAAACCATCCTCACTATGACCGGCCGCGAACTGGATGACACCGTGTTGAAGGTGTTGCAGGAGATGGGAGAGCCAACGCAAATGGCGTTGCTCCAGTATTTCGATTCACGCACCGGCAAGCATGATGGCGAGAGCCTGCAACGCGCGTTGCAGCACCGCTGGTGGAACAAGAATCGAAAGCAGGGATTGCCCGTGGGCTTTACCCGAAACCTTGCCATCCAAGCCCTTGTGCGCGATGGCCGGGACGGTTGGGGCTTCAAGGTGGCGAAGCTCAAGCGCGGCGTGGGCTACCTGCTGCGCCTCAAAGCCTGGGGCCCCGGCATGTTCCTGATGGAGTCCGGCCGCCATTCGAAGCGTTCCTACCGCGGGTTCAATGGTGCGTTTTCGATCCTGAAGCGGTTTAGGTATACAGCCGAAAGCCAGTTGAATCGAAAAATGGCGGATGTTTTCGAGCGCCTGGCGGCCAAAGCCGCGGCGCGGAATGGGGTGAAATGAGTAGCACCATCATCGCAGCGATTCGCCAGGGCTTGGTTCAAAACACCGCGGTGACAACGCTGGTGCCGGAATCCCGGATCACTTCCGCCTATCGCCAGGACACCGGAACCTTGCCCGCCATCGTGCTAACGGTGCAGACTGACGAGGCGGTGAGTCCGTCATTCCCCCGCACCGATTGCCTGCGCCGTATGGGAATGAACATCGAGTGCGTAGCGACCAGCCTGAAGGCCGCGCGCGAACTGGGCGAGATCGTGCGCCGCGCAATGCATGGCGCAGCCGGTACGGCAAGCAGCACAACCATCTATGAAATCCGTGAAAACGGCATCACATCAACTTATGATGTGGGCGCAGAAGGCACGGAAACGGGAATCCATATCGCGGTGGTTTCGGTCGATGCCTACTACCGCGCGCAATCGGTTGCACCCACCACCATCACCACCCCCGGCGGGTAACACAGAGAGGAAACGCACATGGCCGCATTTACGAGTTTCGGAACCACGCTCAAGGTTGGCCCACTTGGAAGCGGCGCTTATACAGCGCCCGGCGCAGCGGTTGGCGAAATCCTTTCGCTGAACCTTGATGGCCTCAAGCTGAACACCATCGATGTTTCGAACCTGGGCAACCAGTTTCGCACTTACGCGGCGGGCCTGATCGATAGCGGCACCGTGTCGCTAGAGGTGAATCTTGACCCCGATGACGCGCAGCAAGTGACCGTGCTGGGCCAACTGGATGTGACCGCGGCCACCACTCGCCCGGTTCTGAAGTCTTGGCTCATCACTTTCGGAACCACCGGAAATCCTGGTGCAACCTTTGCGTTCATCGGGTTCGTGACCGATTTCAGCGTGAAGGGTGCGATGGATTCGGCGGTTACCGCTTCCATCAGCATCAAGATTTCCGGAAGCGTTGCCTTCACGAATGTGAACTAAACCGTGAGCAACCTGAAAGAAAAGTTTCTTGCACTCCGGGCCACCGTTCCTACCGAGCAAGTGACGGTGCCCGGAGTTGGCGTTGTGACCATGCGCGGGCTTACCGCAGGTAAGCGCGACGAGTGGGAACAGCGCATCTGGAGCGCCAAGGGAAAGACCCTCACCAACATCCGCGCTAGCCTCGTGGCCATGTGCGCGTATGACGGTGACGCTCCAATGTTCAGCGCCGCTGACATCGAAGCCATCGGAGACATGCCCGCATCCGTCATTGACGAGTTGTACGACATCGCCACGCGGCTTTCAGGCATGGGTGCGAAGGACAAGGAAGCCATCGAAAAAAACTGATTGAGCGGCCGCTACGCAGGTTCATGTTTCAGTTGGCGCTTGCGTTGGGCCGCACAGTTGCGGAACTAGAGGAAACCATGAGCAGCCGCGAACTAGCCGAATGGATCGCCTACAACGCCATCCAGCCTTTTGGCGATACGCGCGCCGATTTGCGTTCCGCGATCATCGCCAGCACCGTGGCCAACTGCCACCGCACCAGCGGCACACCTTTCAAGGTGGCGGATTTCATGCCCTACGAAGAGAAGCCCAGGGGCGCGCCGCTGGATGCGCTGAAGCAGTTGCGCGCCATGTTTGGAGGAAAGCGCAATGGGTAATGTTGCAGCGTTCAAAACCCGTATCACGCTGGAATCCGATCAGTACATCGCCGGGTGGAAGAAAGTGGAATCCGCTACCACCAACAGCGTTGGCGGTATCGAAGCCGCCATATCCAAGGGCATGAAGTCTTGGAGTAAGTCAATGGGGAAAGCGGTGAGCGGGTTTCTTGGAATTCAACTTGCTGACACGCTGCTGAAGTCCATCGATGAAACACTCAAGAATCCAATCTTCAACAATGCCGGTGCGAACATCGCGTACGCCATCGGCGATGGATTCGCCAAGACACTTGAAAGCATCCCGGTTGCTGGCACCCTGGGCAAGTGGATTGGGCAGGGTTTGGGTTCGGCCACCGATGCCATCGGGTTGACCAGCGACGCAAGCGGAAATCAGGAAGCACGGCAGCAAGCGAGCCGAGAGGAAGCCGCGCGAAATGAGCGGATGCTTGCCGTGGGTTCAAAGATGGCAGCCGATTTGGAGAAGCAGCGCGAACTAGCCGAAGCGGTGAGCGACGAACAGCGCACCCGCGTGGAGCGAGCGCAGCGCCTTGCCGAACTTGAGAAGCAATTGAACGATCAGATGACGAAGGAAGGCGCGAAGGGGCCGGAGATCGTCGCAGCCCGCGACAAGCTGCGCGCGGCATTTGAGGCCACGAGCGCGGCGCAGGATGAAGCCCTCAAGCGCCAAGAGCGTGAGAAGATGCTTGCCGATCAGGCCGCAGAAGCGGAGAAGGAACGCGCACGCATTGCAGCAGAAGCGGCGAAGGCCCAAGAGCGCGCCCAGGCTGATGCGGAGAAGCGCGCAGAAATGCGCGCCGCAGCCGAGGAGCGCCGCGAGGAATCCGTGATGAACTTCATGGATGATTTGCAGGACGCTCTAGATGAGCGCACGATGACCGAGGATCAGTTGTTTCAGAAGAAGATGGATCGACTTGGACTTGACGCGCAGGAGCAAGAGAACGCGCGCGCGTTGAATGAGAAACTAAAGGCAGCCGAAGCCGGTGCATCAAAGACCACCGCGGTATCCAACATCGAGAGCATCCAAAGCGCCGTGGGCAGCGTAAAAATGGCTGGCACCACTAGCGGGCTGGATAAACTGGCCAAGCCCGCAGAGGCCACCGCCAAGGCCACGCAGGCCAGCGCCACGCACCTGGCGAAACTCGCAGCAGCAACGGGAGCCGTGTAAATGCCTATCACCGTCAACATTGCCCAGCGCGCCGGTGGAACCACCATCAACTTTGAGCGCGGCAAGTGGAGCGGCAGCGCGCAATATGTGATCACCGAGGCAGCCGCGCAGGCGCTCACCGCCAGCGACATCCTTGGCAGCGCCACCGTAATTGCGAAACTGTTCCCAACCGAGTACGGCGGCAGCGGCGGCGCAATCACCGATCAAGGTTCATTCTTTTCGGGCCGCGTGACGCAGCCCAGCTTCTCGCTGGCAATGGTTGATGATGGCGGGTATGTGTGGCAGGCCACGGTGGCGTTCGATTCACAGACCGCGGACAATGGCACCACCATCACGGATAACAAGGTGGAGCGCGAGGTGGGTTTCACAGCCATCGAATACAGCTTGAGCGGCGAGGGTGTGGATGTGTGGCGGGTTGGCGCAACTGCACCCGCGAACAAGTCCACGCCAGCCGATACCGACATCGGCGGCACCAAGGTTGATTCGGGCGGCGAGCCCATCACCTTTTTCAACAATGTTGCAAAGGTGACCGTTCGCAATGTGCGTGCTGGGCGGCCCACGCCGCCGGTTGGCTTCATCAACAACCGGAACAGCGCAGATTTCGACATTGGCCCGTATACATTCCCGCAGCACACGCTGCTTTTTACGGGTTGCAGCATCACGCGGGTGGGCGCTGCAACCTATGAAATTGTCTACTCATTTGTGTATGACAATGGTTTCCACCTGCGGCAGATTGCAAAGCGCGGCCCCGATGGGCAGGTGATCAAGGGCAAGAAAACCGATTCCTGCGGCAGCGCGCCAACCACCGTACCGGATGGGGAGATGAGCAACGCGCTATGCGTGTTCTTCCGGCAGCCGTTCCCAACCACCAGCGCCTTCAGCGGCATCGGCATAACGGGCATCTGATGTTTGTGAACGGTGTCACCCGCGCGAATGTTGGCCCTTGGTCACCGAACCAAGTTCGCACCATTGCGGACACCATCAACCGGATAAACGGCGAGGGGCAGCGTGGCCCCAAGTCCGCACCGCCGCCGGTTGTGGTGTTCATGGCGCGCATCACGGGAAGCACGGCCATTGCGGGTAAGACCGCAACCATCGGCGGTACCGCCGGGCAGCCAGTCGCATGGGAATACGATTGGGAAGAGGTGAGCGTGTCCACCACGGGCACCTACAACACCAGCGATACCTATCGCAGGAAGTCTTCCCTAATCGCCACCAAGGGAAAGGCCATCAACGGGTGCGAGGGGCCGCAGATGATCGGCGCTACCACCACGCTGGGCCCTGGCATAACCACCGCCAACATCCCTGCTGGTTTCAGCTTCAAGGCCATCGCCAACAACACCGTGGTGATGATGTACGCGACCGCGCGCGCAACTGGCGAGAATCTGTTTTTCTTCAGCGTGCCAAACGCGGTGGATGGAGCCTGCGCGTGAGCTCCGTTCCCTCCATTGGCCCCCGCCACCAGCAGCCCACAACCTTGGGCACCGTGATCAGCGTGGTGCAACTGGTGGTGTTGGTGGTTGGCGTGGGCGGCATCTTCCAAACGATGGGCCGCAAGGATGCGATCCTCGAAAGGCAAGACCGCGACCTGACGGAGCTGCGCGCCATCGTGGGCGATTTGGTCAAAGCCCAAGTGCTGGGCGCTGCGAACGATTCAAAGCATGGGGAAACCCTCACCGCCATTTCCGTGCGCCTTGACCGGCTGGAGGGCCGCCGGTGATCCGCTGTTTGGTCTTCCTGCTGCTGATCGCCTGCGCCGCGTGCAGCCCGAGCCGAGCCATTGCGGTTTCGGCTACCGAGGCTGGTGAGCGTGCCGGAACCATCGCCAGGCTGGCAACGCACATTGGCAGCGTTTCCACCGAGCCCGAGGTGGTGGCCGATGCGGCCGCCATTGTGATTGAGGCCCAGCGCATCGAAGCGGCCGCAGGAGCCATCCACAATGCTCTACCCGGCGTGGAAGATCAAACCCCCTACTGGGCGGTGCTACTTGGTTACATCGCAGCAGCGGCCGCCCTCGTGGCCGTGGCGGCCATCCTGTGGCAGACGGGGATAGGCGCAGCCATCCGCGTGGCGCTGGGTTGGATTCCGCGGCCAAGCCTGCGCGATGCGGCATTGGCCCGTGATGTAATGGAAACTTCCAACCCCGCGACGATCCGGGAATACATTGCAGCAAAGCGCGCGAGCGATCCCGTGTGGGAAGCCGCTTGGAAGCGCACCGAGGAACCCAAGCCATGTACCACCTTGCCACCGCTGAATCCCTGATCGGTTCGACCTGGGCCGCGTTCGCTTGCCTTGCCATCGGCTACATCGCGGGGCACATCGTTCCGCTGGGCACCATCGCCGGATGGATTCGCGGCACCAAGGGCTAACCATGTCGCTAATGGCGGCTAGTTCTTGTTGCTGCGATACCGGCGATACCGGCAATACCGGCCTCGGCACTTGCTGCTACGAAATGTACTACGGTCAGGCCCGTTGTCTGTGCGATCGGACGAAAGCTCAATGTGCCACGATCGCTGAAGGGCAGGGAACGCAGTACAGGTGGACAAAGGGCGCGTGCAACTGCGCAAACGCTTCGTGCTGCTCGCTTGGGTTTCAGGAGCCGCTGTACCAATGCGTCGAGAACAAGGTGACGACGACGACGTACGACGGAACGTTCTACTGCGAAGCCTACAACGAGGGGTGCACGGCCGGAACGCAAAATCTATACGGTACAAAGATCGTCACCAACAGCGGATTCGTGTCGCTCAAGACCGCAGCGAGCGCGTATTTGTGCGCGTCGTCAGGATTCACGGACACGAACACAACCACGTTCGACGATCGGGCGACCGTCACGATGACCGCGGTCGTCGTCGAAACCAAAACGCTACACGTTCACGCGTGCGGGAATTGCAGCACAGGACAGGTGCTCGTCGGTCCTTACCTGTTCGAGCGAGAGCAGCGGTCCGGATATTGGTACGACGGCGGTCCGGCACCGTATCGATGCGTTTGTTGCCCGCCTGGTGGCAACGCGTCCAACTGTTTCACGCCGTACGACAGCAGGCCGACCGGACCCTATTCGGGAACGTTTGGCTACTCGTGCGGAAACGTCGGTCTGTGCTGCACCTAACACCAAACCAAACATGACAACGCCAACACCAGCCGCGACCGTGCTTCCGAACAACCCGATGCTCGCCGACGAACTCGCGTCGCTCACCGAGACGCTGCTTGAGCGGCACGCGTCCGAGCTGGAACGCGACGCCGACGGATACGCGGCACGCGTCGCCGCGTACGTCGACCGACGGCGCAAGATGGAACTCGAAGTTGTCGACGCGTTCCGACACCTTGACGACGCGACCAGGCGTCCGCGACTTCCGTTCGAGTCCGCATGGAATCGCCTTAACCGACAGCACGCCGCGCTCGTCGCCGCTGGCAAACTTGACGAAGCGCGGACCGATGGGACCACCGCGTCGTCGCGCGTCGCGTCGTACCTGTCGGCCGAGGCGGCCCACGCGATGCAAGGCCCGGCAAGCGTCCAAGTGCAGGGTGAGCGCGCGGCCATTTGCCGAGCGTGCGAAGGCCGCGCCGAGGTGGTGGAGGGCGCTACCGATCCCGGCGGCATCGGTTGGTGTACCAAGTGCGGGTGCGGTTCCAACCGCCGCGCGGCGCTGTCCGTGAAACTGACCCTCGCCGGGGCAACCTGCCCGCTGGGCAAGTGGCAGCCCGTAGAGGGCACAGGGGCAAGCCTGGGCACCGTGGCCGAGGCCATCACCGGCGTAGCCAGTAGCGTGGTCGATACGGCCAAGCGTCTGCTGGGCTAGCTAGCGGAAGTGCCGTGGCTGGGGGACGGTCAATTGTTCGTACAGGCTCCAAAGAAACGTGAGCAACACCAATAGCCCGACACTAATTGCAGTCCATTTGAGCATCGATTTTGCGCGCCCGTAAGACGCGGCGCGTTCAGCCTTTTCGACCGCTTCGATTACTTCGCCGCGGGCGGCAAGGCTGGCGCGCGTGCGTTCGCGTTCCTCCGCCCAAATCTTGCGCCGATCCGCTTCGCTCAACCCGCTATCTTCCTGAACTGTTGCCATGCTGAATCCTCCGGGAGCGCGCACGATAGTGATTTCGAAGGGTCGATACAAGTAACTAGAACCGGGGATGTGTGTGCGGTTCGTTTCTGAACTCCCCAAATGCATGATGGTGTGCATAACTTGCCAAATAACCCAAACTAGTTTCGGAACGCACTAGGTTTCTACGGAATGAAAGTCCGGGTGACTTTTGAATTTGATTTGGGTGATACGATGCCCCAAGTGAAATGCGAAAGGCGTTCAGGTGCATCACCACCCCCCCCCCCCCCGTTTTTAGCGAAAAAACAGGGGTAGACTTGCTTCAGCAGGTAGACGCGTGGATCGTGGCTACCCGCGAGCTTGATGGGCAAGCCGAATACCATGTCCGCCAGGCTGCGCGATGGGTGCGGGATTGGCTTGAGCATGTGAAGGCGCACGCGGCCGAGATTTCACCCGCTTCCTGTATTGAATGGCTGCGGGATATGACCCGCGGCGGCACGCTTGCACCGCAAACGATCCGGAACCGAATGAGCGCGTGCCGCCGCTTTGCGGGCTGGATGCTGATCCAAGGGCTAATTGAATCGAACCCGTGGGCGCATGTGCCAGGGCCGCGCGGCCGGGCTGGGCAAGGCCGCGACGCGTTCACCGATGCCGAGGTGCAGCGGCTAATCGACCACGCCACCCAGCAGATCACCGAGGGCGCATCCCCCGCTATCCGGGCCAGCGCCAAAAACCGCGCCAACCTGTACCGGCTGCTGTCCCTTACGGGCATCCGGCGAGGTGAGGCCCACGCGCAGTTGTGGAGCGACATTGACCTAGAGGCCGGAACAATGGTGGTGAGCCTGGACAAGGCGCGCCGCCGGGATCACATCCCGCTTTCCCATGCCGCGGTGGAACTGCTGCGCGAGATGCGGAGGGCGAAGACCGGGCCAAAGGTGTTTGCCCGCACCGTGTCCTACAAGGGGCTGGCCACCGATTTGAAGGCGGCAGGGCTATCCGGCAGGTACGGGTTCCTCTCGTTCCGCTGCGGCTACATCACCGAGAGCTTTGAGAATGGCACCCCGCCTGAACTGATCCAACGCCTAGTGCGGCATCGTTCTATCGATCAGACCCACCGATACTTGCGTCACCGGGAGCCCCGGCTACGCGAGGCCGCAGAAAGCCGCGGCGGAAAAATATCTAAAAACTGTCCCATGAAAACTAGTGGGGTCGATAGGTTACCCGTGGATTCAGCAATGGCCATGAGCGCACCTATCAATGCGAACACTTCGGCGACCAGCTCGCGCCTCGCGCCAATGGCCGTTGAATCCACCACGCGGGCTGGTCTTCGATGTGTTCGCAGTCGCTCCACCAACACAGTTGCAGTAGGCGCTACAGGATTCGAAACTGTGAGCCTACCCACCCGTGCGGAGCGGCTATTAGCCGCTGCCTTATTGCTTACCCAGCACGCGCACCTAGAGGGGGCATTGGTGCTGATGCATGAGGCGCAATTGCTGCTGACGCAGCAGGAGCCATCGCATGGATCGCAATCGCTACGGGAAGATTGTTGAGGATATTGGGCTAGCAATTCAAAGCCTGAACGCCAAGGGATGTTCGCAGGATGCAGAGTGGGTGCGCCTTGTGTCCATGCACAAGCTGTATGCGCTCACCAAGGCGCTTGACGAGTTCCCCACCCCTATCCACCCGGTGGCCATCCTTGCGGCCGCGCACATCGTGATGCAGCAGGAGCGCCGTAAGGATCGCGCGCCGCTCGTGTCGCTAGGCCAGGGTGATTACCGCCGCGACATTTCCGAGGATGAGGTTGAGCCCGCACCCGAGGTTCCGCTTCTCACCCGTGGCGTTCGCGTCATCCGCTCGCTGGCGGGAGGTGGCCGATGACCCTTGTTGAAGTTGCCGAGGTGCTGGGCTGCGATCCCAAGACCGTTTGGTACCACGAGCAGAAGGCGCTTGCGAAGCTGCGCGAAGCGATCAAGCGCGAGCGTGAGTTGTTGGCGATTGCCGAGGAGGTGCGCTGTGGCCGCTAACACCTTCGCCCTTGGCGTTCGTGAACACATCCCCGCCGCGGACTATCACGCAATGCCCGCCCTGTCCTCCACCTTTATGAAGGCGATGCTTGCCCGTTCACCGCTGCACGCTCGCTACCAAATGGAGAATGGAGAGAGCAATGACGCGATGAACATGGGCACCGCGGTGCATACCGCGATCCTCACCCCGGACATGTACACGGCAGAGGTGGCGGTAGCGCCGAAGTGCGACAAGCGCACCACCGCAGGCAAGGCCGAGTTCCGCGCGTTCGAAGTCCTGAACGGGCACAAACTGATTTTGGATGCAAGCCAGGGCGAGGCGGTGGCGGGCATGGTTGCCGCAGTTCACGCTTCGAATTCGTGCCGCGCCATGCTGGAGATGGCTACCCAGCGTGAACTTTCCGTGTTTGCGGAAGACCCGCACACGGGCACGCAGTTGAAGGCGCGGCTGGATGGGTATGACCCGGCCACCGGCTGGGTGATCGACCTGAAGACCTGCCGCGACGCGTCATACCCCGGGTTCAAGTCCGCGCTGTGGAACCTTGGGTATGGGTTGCAGGCCGCGTTCTACCGACGCGTGGCGCGCATCGCCGGGCTCAATGTGAGTGGCTTCGCGTTCCTGTGCGTCGAGAACACCGCGCCGCACGGCGTGGCCGTGTACGCGATGGACGATTCCGACATGGACTACTTCGAAGCGGACATGCGGCGGCTGATCGCGGATTACAAGGTGTGCCGCGAAACCGAGACATGGCCGGGCTACCCCGATCGCATCGAACGCATCGGGCTGGCCAACTGGGCGCGCCGCCAACTTGAGGAAGGGCTTGCACGATGAGTGACCTAGCAACCGTTCCCAACGCGGCGCACATCGAACGCGTGATCGAACAGGTCATGCCCCGCAACGCAAGCCAGGTGGATCGAATGGCGCTTGCAGAGATGATGAAAACCTACGGGCTCGACCCGCTTCGGAAAGAGGTGTACCCGCTGGCGTTTGGAGGCCGCTTGTGCCTGTATGTGTCTATCGATGGGTGGCGCAGGCTGGCCCGTGAAACGAAGCGCTACCACTCCGGCGTTTGCATCTACCACCGCGATGCTGCCGGGGCTGTGGATTCCTGCACCTTCAAGGTGACCACCACGGAAGGCGGTGAGTTTGAGTTCACCTGTTGGCTTTCGGAGTTCAAGGGATCAAGCCCGAACTGGCGCACACAACCGCTGCACATGCTGCGAACGCGCGCCGAAGCGCATTGCTTGAAGGCCGCTTTCGGGTTCAGCGGCGCCACCGAGGGCGATGAGGAACTAGCCGAAGCCACCACCGTGGTGGAGGCAGATAGCGCGCTGGCGGCGCTTAATGCCCGTGTGAGCCAATCCGCGGAGCGAACGACGGTATCGCTTCCCAGCGCATCGGCGGTGGTGGTGGAGCAGCCACCGCCGCCGAGCGCGCCGGATCGCATCCAGCAGCTAGCCGAATCCATTGCCGAGAAAGCCAAATCGGTTGGCATCCGATGGAGCGCAAAGCAGGCGGTGACCGCGGCAAGAAAGACCGTTGACGCGGGAACTGACCCATCCGAGGTGGATGGGTTGATTTTGAAGGCACTTCAACAGCAGGCCGAGCGCCTGGAGAAAGGTTCGGAATGATTGATCTAATTCACGGCAGCGGTGAAGACAAGGCACGCAAGAGCGGCGGTAGCGGGCCATGCCCCGAGGGCACCTACACCGCCACGATCAGCAAGGCCGAAGGCCGCGAAAGCCCGTTCGAAAACATGAAGACCCCCGACAACCCACGCGGGCTGGTGGTCACGCTGTGGTTCGACATCGAAACCGGCGGCCAGCGGTACAAGGTGTTTGAGGACATCGCGGTGACGCGCATCCTGCGCCTGAACGAACTGCTGGACGCGTGCATGTTGCCGCACATCGATACGGCCACCAAGAGGTTTGAGGAATCGAACCTTGAGGGGCGCGAAATCCTGCTGCGCGTCTACCACTCGCAGAACGGGCGCGCCAAGGCGGGCGATTTCATCCGCCCCACCCAGCAGCGCAGCACGGCTGCGGCGGCCAAGCCATCGCGCAAGGCTGTGCAGCCAGGCGCGGATGGGATTCCCTTCTAACGAACCCCCGGAAAGGCCGGGGCGGTTGAGTTCTCGCCGCCCCGGCTAATGGGGAACACTTCTCAACATCTGTAGCGGATTCGATCCGCGGCAAGGATGCGGATGGAACCTTACGACGCGCTGTTGCGCGATTTGCAGCGTGTATGCACCAAGCCGCACGGGCTGATTGCCCGCGCCATCGCGGCCATTGCGACCCTGCGCGAGCAAGCGAAGGTGTGGGAAGAACGCGCCGATTACCTGCACGAGCGGTGCGAGGATTTCAGGAAGCGGAACGATTACCTAGAGCGCGTGCGAACCGAGCGGAACGATGATGAGGAGGCCGCGCAGATTCGCCAGCAGATCGCGGAATTGCGTGCAGATCGTGACGCGCTGCGCCGAACGCTTTCGCGCATGTACATCGATCCCAATGCGTTTGCGGAATCAAAAAACTGGGACTGTTTCAAGGAGAACAGCAAATGAAAGACATGACCGACTCGGATCACATCATGCAACTTCGACAGCAAGTGGCGAATCTGCATGGATTGCTAGTCAAGGCTCAAGCCGAGCGCGATGAGGCGAAGTCCAAGATTGAGCGCATCATGTCTGGACTGGAGGGCTGCTGCATGACTTGCGAGCCTGTCGGCGTTCGCAATCAGAAGATGGAGCAACACATCAAGACTCTGCAAGCCGAGCGCGATGAGGCACGGCGCGAAGTGTGTGCGTGGCAAGGCGGAATTTCCGAAAACTTGTGGACGGACATTGCGAAAATACGAGGCTGGGATTGCTTTGGTGAATCCAAGTGACCACCACCGATGCAGCAGCCGCGGCGATTGAGTCCGCCTATCAACTGCTGGGCTTGGTATTCGAAGCGAATGACCTGATCGAATTCCGCACCATCGGCGGCGCTGGTGGGCTGCGCGATTGGGTTCCCCAGGCAAAGGCATCGCGCGTCATCGCGCAGCTTGCCGCGACGGTGGCGAAGGGGCAGCATGTTTACTTCGGGGCCAACCCGCGGAGCGGCCGCGGCGGCAAGGCCACCGATGTGGCGTTGGCAAGGTGCCTGTTCGCTGATTTCGATGGCGGTACCACCGTTGAGCAAGCCCGGATGGCGTGGCGTGAGGCGAACATCCCCGAACCCACGGTGGTGGTAAAGACGGGCGGCGGCATCCACGCGTGGTGGCGTTTGGCCGAGCCGATGACCGACCTAGCCGAGTGGACGCGCTACCAAAAGGCATTGGCTCACCGGCTGGGTTCGGATTCAAGCGTGACCGATGCGCCAAGAGTGATGCGTTTGCCAGCGTTTCACAATTGGAAGTACCCCGAGCAACCGCTGTGCGTGGTGCATGAGAGCGAAGCGGATCATATATGGACGCTAGACGAGTTCCCTGCCCCGCAGGAGCCCGGCACGGCCATCGTGCCCCCAGCGGCCACACCGGCGGCGGGATCGCTCTCCGACCTGTCTAGGCGGTTCCTAGAGGAAGGGTTCATCATGCGCCAGGGCAGGCGCACCACCGTCTTTACGGTGGCTTGCGATATGAAGGCGCGCGGGTGGAGCATTGCCGAGGCCGGGCCGAGGATCATGGCGCGGGCGGCCACGCTAGGCCTGACCGCGGACGAACTGATCGATTTGAACCAGAGGCAAATACCGAACGCGTTCGCCGCCGAGCGGAAGGCCGTAAGCGGCCCCGCAGAGGCTGTGCAGGCGGTGGAGCCCCCGCCAGCCGCCCCGGCGGCACGCTTGCAGCCTGTGCCTATCTGCGCCCTTGTGGCGCGGTGCCCCGAGTTGCGGCGGCCCATCATCGATGGGCTGTTGCGGTCTTCGGAGACCCTGAACCTCATTTCCAGTCCGAAGATGGGCAAGAGTTTTCTTGTCAACCAACTTGCCATATGCGTTGCCAGGGGCGACCCATGGATGGGGTTCAGCATCCCGCAGGCTGGGCGCGTGCTGATCGTGGATAACGAGTTGCACCCCGAGACAAGCGCGGATCGCATCCCGAAGCTGTGCGCGGCGCAGGGCATCCCGTTTGAGTCGCTGGCGGATCGGCTCGACATCCTGAATCTGCGCGGTGACCTAGTTGATTTTGACGGGCTGGGCGCGCGCCTGTTCGACCATTGCGCCGCCGGGCAGTACACGGTGGTGATCCTTGACGCGTTCTATCGCTTCCTGCCAGCGCGCACGGATGAAAACGATAACGGGAGCATGGCGCGCATCTACAACCAAGTGGATCGGTGGGCGCGAACGCTCGATTGCGCGTTCGTGATGATCCACCACACGTCAAAAGGACTTCAGAGCGAGAAAAATGTCACCGATGTGGGCGCTGGCGCTGGTTCGATGAGCCGAGCGGCGGATAGCCACTTGATCCTTCGCCACCACCGGGAGGAAGGGCATGTGGTGCTAGACGCGGCGGTGCGATCCTTCGCGCCCATTGAGCCGCGCGTGCTGCGCTGGGCCTATCCCCTGTTCCACATGGCCCCGCACCTTAACCCCAAGGATTTGGCCAAGCCAGGCAAGAAAGATGCAGACGATGACGGGTGGAGCGCGCAACGGTTCGTGGAGGAGTGTTTCAGGGTTGAGACAAAGCAACCCAACGGTGCCACGGTGTGGCTGGATCGGGAAGCGATGAGCGGTGCCGAACTGCGGGCCACCGCCGAGGCCATGAAGCTGACCAAGGGCCGCGCCGAGAGCCTGCGAACGCTGGCGCTGGGTAGCGGGTTGATTGAGAAGCAGGGATCAACCAAGGGCGTTGTGTGGGTGCGCCGAACCCACACCACCGCTGTGAATAATTCAAACGGAGACGCGTAACAGCGTGTAACACGATGAGGGAAAGTCCGATACTAATTAGGTTTTTGGCCCAATTTCAAATGGCGAAATTAGGGCGGCAGGGCTGTTTTATTTCCTTTTTCTCTCCCCTAAAGGGAGAGAGAAAAAAGAAAAAAACAACCCAGCCCTATCGGATCAGTTATCGGAATCGAAGGGAATATGCATAAATGGGAACCACAAGCGCCCAACCGTGGCAGGTGGTGATGGCGCTTGCGTCTTTGGAGTTCGGGTACGGAAACGATGCAAGCATGGCCGCATACCGGGATCACCTGCGCCGCCACCAGCGCGAGCGCATCACCGCCCTTGCCGTGATCGTGCGGGTGTGCCAGGTCGAACCATCGGCCGCGGCCATCGCGCTGGGCATCACGGACATCCAAACCGCGACGCGCAGCCTGCACCGGCGGCCACCCGACCCTGACGAGGTGCGAGAGTTCGCGCGCCTAGTTGCCGCGATATTCCGCAAGGCGCACGCGATGCACCTCCGCGCGAAGCTGCGCGAGGTGATGAAATGACCAGCCACGAATGCGGCAGCGGGATAATGCCGGGCATGGAGGAAGTGCAACTGCGCTGGGGCCCATGTGACGGTGACCGCGTGCAGGTCGATGGCACGGATTTGGAAATCCGCGTTCCTGTGGTCATGGGCGTGTGCTGCGAGGAACTTCCATCGAACATCGGGCGCGATGTCTACACCGAGGCGATTTACATCCCCGACAATGCCGGAGTGTGGTGGTACAGCGGCCGGATGCGCTATCGGGATGACGGTGGCGCGGCGTATTTCCATCCCGCGTGAAAAACTGTGAGAGGATGACCGCATGGGCAGGCATTCACGGCAAAAGGGCAAGGCAGGCGAGCGCGAAGCAGCCGCAGTTCTCCAGCAGCATTGGAACGCCAGCGAGGCGCGCCGAGCGCAGCAGTTCTGCGGTGCCGCCGGTGATGCCGATCTACTGGGCCTGCCTGGACTGCATTGCGAAGTGAAGCGGTACGCGGCCATCGGTGCGCTGAAGTTTCTTGAGCAAGCCGAGCGCGACGCAACACCCGGAACTGTGCCATTTGTGATGATGCGCCAGGACGGGGACACCGAATGGGCCGTGATGCTGCGCCCCAGCGACGCGCCCGAGTTTGCGCGCCGTGTGCTGGCCATGATCGCCGAGCGCCCGCCCATGAACGCGGAGCCGGAGCCGTGAGAGTTGCGGCGATTAGCTGCACGCATTCGCCGCACACCCCAATGGCCACGCACCATTGGCTACTCAAGACTCTTGCCGATTTGAAGGGCATCACGCATTTCATCCACCTTGGTGATGTGTTCGAAGCCAGCGCGGCGAGCGTTCACCCAGACGAGGCCGGGCATTCGCTGCTAGACGAGTACAGGCACGCGGCCGCGTTCCTAAAATCGATCCGCGAGGTGTTGCCGCGCAAAGCGCGTTGCCACATCACCGAAGGCAACCACGATGACAATTTGCGGAGCCAAGACCCCCGCCGCATCCCGCGTGCGTTGCGGGCTGTGGCAGACTTTATGCACGCCGAACCGTTTGCAACCGAGGCGAAGCGGTGGCATTGGACACCGTACAGGAAAGACCGCCGCGGGTGCCTTGAGCTTGGACCCATCGTGGCCACGCATGGTTTTGATGTGGGGCAGAACAGCGACGAACTAGAGGCCTTGCAATTCTTCAACGCCACCGGCGGAGCCCCGCACCGGCTGTTCATCCGCGGGCACACGCACCGCCCAGTTGCGCCAACGCAATGCAGGCGCACCCGATCCATCCCGCTTCCCTACTGGTACGCAAACGCGGGCACTTGCGGCCCGCTTCAGCCTGGGTGGATGAGCCGCCGCGACACATCGCAATGGGGCAGCGCGATCATCGTGATCGATGTGGGCGAGCCGATGAGCCGCCGCCGTGGTCGCAACTGGGAAGCGCGGCTAGAGGTGATGCCGTGAAGGGCGATGAGTTCCGCACCCGCATCGCCGGGCGCGTATGGCGTGTGCGCTTCGAACCCGCACGCGTGATGGGAACCGATTGGGGCCGCTGCTGGCTACCTGCTGGCCGCCACCCGCTGATTCAGGTGCGGCGCGCCCTGCGAGGGCAGCGGGCGCTTGATGTGCTGGTGCATGAGTGCCTACACGCTGCACGGCCGGAGCTGGATGAGGCGGCCGTAGAGGCCACGGCGAGCGCCATAGCCCGCGCCCTGTGGCGAGCGGGCTACCGCAAGGTGGATGCGTGAGCGAGCCCCGCCGCTTCCCACCCCGCCTGCGGATCAACGCGGGCAAGGCAGCCGCGCCGCGCGCCTGGGTGAATGCCCAGCAACGGCACGATGAGAAGCGCGGCACGGCCAGCCAGCGTGGCTATGGAGCAGCGTGGCGCAGGCTGCGGCTGGTGATCCTGAATGCTGAACCGCTGTGTAGGCATTGCCTAGCGCGCGGCGTGCCTGTGCCTGCGGTGGAGGTTGACCACATCGTGCCGCTGCGGGATGGTGGGGACAATGCGCGCGCGAACCTGCAAGGGTTGTGTGGCGAGTGCCATGATCGGAAGACCATGCGCGACCTGATCGCGCGTAAGAAACTGGGCTAGAGTTTTCTTACGCGCGACCTGCTGTTACGCAAGGCGAACAAGCAATAGGCCATTTTTCGCTAAAAACGGGGGGGAGGGTCGGATTTGAGCGATAGGCGAGGTAGGACCAATGTTGGGATCGTCTTGCACGCGGCCAATAGTGCGTTATTGGGGGTGCTACGGGCCAGCCAGCCGCATTCCAAGCATGAAAATGTGCCCCCGTAGCCTTTTCGTCATTAGGATGGCTGTGGGGCAATCGTAGCGACAGTCCCATAGTAATTAGCCGCCCAAAACAAGGCAAATCCAATGGGCCCACGCCCAACACCTACTCACATTCTGAAACTTCGGGGCTCCGAGTTGGCCGCCAAGCGGGATGCGGAACCCGTGGGCAACACCGATGGAACGCCAACCATGTTCCCGCAAGTGATGGCGTGCGATATCGCGCGGAAGTATTTCGACCGGCTGGTGGATGACCTGCGCGGGTTGGGGCTTTATGCGGCCGAGGACTATGTGAGCCACAACCATTACGCCCTGGCAGCTGCGGAGTGGGAGAAGGCCGCAGCCATTGTGGAAACCGGCGGGCTCATTACCGATTCACCACAGGGCAGGTATCAGAATCCAGCCATCAAAGTGCGCGATGCAGCGCGCGCCGAGGTTGCGCGCCTGTGCCGCGAGTTCGGCCTATCCCCCGCCAGCCGCGTGGGCCTGCAATCATCAAAGAAAAAGGGCAATGCCGCGAGCGCCATTGAAAGCATCCTCAAAGCGAAGACCGCCTAAAGCCGCAACCATTGCGGGTTTCAGCGCGGCCAAGACTGCGAGCAAGGGAGATTGGTTCGATGAGCGCGAGTGGGAACGCATCCGCGCATTCTTCGGCGCGCTGACGCATCAGAAAGGCACCTTCGCTGGCCAACCGTTTGCCCTGTTGCCCTGGCAGGAAGACTTCCTAGCCACCCTGCTGTGCTGGAAGCGCGCCGATGGGCGGCGCAGGTTCACCACCTGCTATGCGGAAATACCACGCAAAAATGGGAAAACGACATTGATGAGCGCGGTGTGTCTGTGGATGCTGCTGTGTGATTCTGAACCGGGCGCAGAGGTTTACTGCTGCGCCTCAAGCCGCGACCAAGCCGCGGTGTGTGGTGATAGCGCGCGGCAGATGATTCAGGCGAACGCTACACTTGCGGGCTTGGTGGATGTGTTTCGAAACACGATCACCTACGGGAACAGCAAGCTTGAGATTCTGTCGAGCGATTCAGGAACCAAGCATGGCAAGAATCCTTCATGCATCGTGTTCGATGAGTTGCACACCTACGACGCGAACGGGCGCGACCTGTATGACGCGATGGTGAGCGGCCAAGGTGCGCGCAGCCAACCGCTGAACCTATCCATCACCACCGCGGGTTCGGATCGGAACAGCCTGTGCTTTGAGTTGCACCAATACGCGGAGAAGGTGCGCGACGGGTTGGTGCAGGATTCCAAGTTCCTGCCCGTCCTGTTCGGCGCGCCGGTGGACGCGGATTGGACAAGCCCCAAGGTGTGGAAGCAAGCGAACCCCAGCCTGGGCGTGACCATTAGCGAGGAGTTTCTAGCGACCGAGTGCGCGAAGGCGAAAGAGTTGCCCGCTTATCAAAACACCTTTCGCACCCTGTACCTGAACCAATGGGTGGAGAGCAAGCGCGCGTGGATCGGGTTTGAGACTTGGGCCGCGTGCGCGGCCAAGGGAATCACCGAGGAAGCGTTATCCGGGCGCGAATGCTGGGCCGGGCTTGACCTGTCCACCACCACAGACCTCACAAGCCTTTCGCTGGTGTTCCCTTCGGATGATGGGTACATGGATGTGCTGTCCTACTCGTGGTGCCCGGAGGAAGGGATAAAGCGCCGCAGCCGGTTGGATCACGCGCCATATCAAGTGTGGGCCGATCAAGGGTGGTTGCGGCCCACGCCAGGCGCGGTGGTGGACTATGACCATGTAGCCGAGTTCATCCGGCAACTGTGCAAGCGGTTTGATGTGAAGCGCGTTGCATTCGATCCGTGGGGCGCAACGCAACTAGCAACCGGGTTGCTCCGCGAAGGTGTTCCGATGATTGAAGTGCGTCAAGGCTTCCGGTCACTTTCGGAACCGTCGAAGAAACTGGAAGCCTTGGTTCTATCCAAAAAACTGCGCCATCCGGATAACCCGCTGATAAATTGGGCTGTAAGTAACACCGTCATTGATCAAGACCCAGCCGGGAACATCAAGGCGAGCAAGGAAGCATCCACCGAACGAATCGATCCGGTGGCGGCGCTTATTAGCGCGCTAGCGGGTTGGATGTTTCAGGGTGAGGAACACATGGGGCCGAGCGTCTACGAAACCAAGGGAATCGAATGGCTCTAATCGACATCCTTCGCAGGTACTTGGGGCCACAGCCGCCGCGCAGCGAGTACGAAGACAACACACCCATTGGGCAACCTGTTTCGGGTGCGGTGCAGTCCTATGTGTCTTCCTATTCGTTCACCGGGTCGAACATCAACCCGCTTACCGCGATGGAGTCCCCAAGCGTGTACGCGTGCGTGCGCTTGATCGCTTCGAGCATTGCGAAGCTTGAGTGGCAGATTCTGCGCGAGACTCCGGAAGGCAAGGTGGTTGAACCTAACCACCCGCTGGCGAACCTGCTGAATGTGGAGCCGAACGAAGACACCAGCGCGCTGGTGTTCCGTGAAACGCTTCTCACCAATGCGCTGCTGACCGGCAACGGCTACGCGTACATCCAGCGCGATGCATCCGGTATGCCGGTTTCGCTTGAACTGCTGCGCCCGGACATGGTGCAGATGATGCGCGACGGTGCGAACCAGCCCTACATTCAGGTTTACACGGGCAACTACACCGGGAAGGATGCAGAGAAAAAGGCACGCCGCTTCCGCCCCTACGATGTGTTTCACCTGTGCGGCGCGTCATTTGAGGGGCTGCTGGGCATCGCTCCGATTCACTTGATGCGCGAAACCATCGGGCTGGAACTGATCGTGCAGGAGTTCGTTACCAAGTACTGGGCAAACAATGCGGTTCCATCGGGCACGCTATCCCTGCCCGGCAAACTGTCCCCCGAGGCATCGCAGCGGCTGCGCGAAGCTTGGCAGAAGGCCCACAACGCGCGCAACGCGGGTCGCGTGGCGGTGCTGGAAGATGGGATGAAGTACGAACCGATGGCATCCACGATGAAGGATGCTGACCTCACAGCCATCCGCGAGTTCTGCCGCCAGCAGATCGCCGCGGCGTTTGGCGTGCCTGCGGCGCGCATTGGCTCCACCGAGGCGCAGAGCTACGCAAGCGCCGAAAGCGGTGATGCCCACCTAGTGAAGCACACCCTTTCAAGCTGGGCCACGCGCCTTGAGCAAGAAGCCAGCCGCAAACTGATCGTGCGAGGTGCGCCATACTGCACACGGATTTCGTTTGATTCGATGCTGCGCGCAGAGATGGCGGTGAGGTTCAGCGCCTACAACACGGCGATTATGTCCGGGCTGATGAGCCCGAACGAATGCCGCGCGCGGGAAGGTTTGCCAGCGGTTGCAGGCGGCGAGTCCATCCGCCTGCCACTCAACACGGCCGCCCCGGAGCCCGCCGCTGGTGGCGTGCCCCCGGCCGAGCCTGTGTCCGCGCCAGCCGAGGAAGTGCCCGCCAGCGTTGACCTAGCACCCGATGAAGTGCCGGATAGCGTGAATGTTGATCCGGCCGAAGACGAGGCCGGAGACAATGCGAAAACGTTGATCGCCATCCGCGCCGCGGTGGACGCGGTGCGCCCCGCCATCGAAAACGCGTATGGCCGCCACCTGAACCGGGTTTCCGAGTACCTGTTGAAGACGCGCACCCAGGCAAAGCTTGACAAGTGGGCACCGCCCATCGATTGCATCGCTGGTGACCTGCGAGACACCATCACCGGGCTGGGCCGCATCATGGGCGATGAGGGCAAGGCTTCCGAGGTGTTGAACGCGGCGCTGTTGCGCCACGCTCGCCACCTGCGCGGCGCTGTTGGGAAAATCGCGGCGCTGTCCGACACGGTTGATGGCTGGAAGCCGCTGCCGAATGTGGCCACCACCGAACTGCTTGAGATGCTTGAGCATGAAATCTTGCAAACGCCACTACTGGAGGGAAAGCCATGACCGAAACACGCGCTAGCGGTACCGTCAAACCTTCAACAGATTTGAAGATTCGTGGCTATGCGGTGACATGGGAGCCGTACACTATGAGCCCCGATTCATGGGAACGCATCGACCGATCCGCATTCGATGCGGCGCTTGAGTCCCCCGAGGATGTGGCGCTACTGTGGAACCACGATACGAGCAAGCCGATGGCCCGCGTGCGCGCTGGGAACCTGCGAATCTTCACCGACGAGGTAGGGCTTGGCTTTGAGGCCACGCTTCCTGACACGGCCGTGAGCCGCGATGCGGTTTCCCTGATCCGTTCCGGAGTGGTGAGCCAATGCAGCTTCGGGTTCCATGTGCGCGGCGAGCGTTACGAAAAGGCACCCGATGGGAAGCCGCTGCGCGTCATCACCGATGCGAACCTAGTGGAACTGTCCGTGGTGACATTCCCAGCGAACCCTGCCACCAGCGTGGAGGCGCGCAACGCGCAGCCCGCTGCGCGCAAGCGTTACTACCTGCCACCCGAGATGTAATCGGTTGCAATTCACCTGCGCGCCCTGATAATGGGCGCAACTGAATACGGAACGCATGGCCCTCGTGGCCGCTTCCACCTTGTAACGGTTTCCGTTCCGCCCTCGTGGCGCAACTAACCACGCGATTTCTCACCGAATCCGCGAGGCTGTGCGCCATGCGCCCCTCGCTTTTGAGGGTTGAACTATGGGCGAAGCCAAGATCACGCGCGATTCCGAACAGTACAGCGACATCTACCGCACCTTCCTGCGCCGCGGCGCGCGCGGGCTCACCGATGTGGAGGCGCGCGCGCTGACCATCAGCAGCGGCGGCACCGCGCTGGCCCCCACCGCCTGGTCAAAGTACATCGATACGGAGATCGCCGAAGACGCAATCCTGTCGCGCGTTCAGAAGATCGAAACCCCCACCGCTTTCAATCTGCCAATCTACGCCGAGGATGCGACGGTGAACACCAATGTGGCCGAGTCCGCATTGGGTACCCAGTCTTCCCCCACCTTCGCCAAGCCCGTGCAGGGCACCACCTCTGGCACCGCCGGTACCTACTACACCTTCGCGCAAAAGAAGGTAACCGCGTGGGTGAAGGTTTCTAACGAACTGCTGAACGATTCGAAGGGCGCGCAGGATGTGGAAGAGTTCCTGCGCCGCGCGCTGGTCGATGGGCTGATCGGCGAGGTGAGCCGCCAAATCCTGATTGGCAACGGCACCAGCGAATGCCAGGGCAGTTACAACAGCGCGAAGGGTTACAGCCGCACAGCATCTACCGGCGTGGCCACCACCAACACCATGAAGGACATCATTTCCGCGGTGTGGGGTTCTACCGCTAGCGCCCTGTCCCCACTTGCATACGAATCGTGGATCAACAGCGTGGCCGTGATCAACAGCCGCTTGGTGGCATCGTTCGATTCAACTTTCTTCCCGGTGCTGTTCCCCAGCTTCCGCGGAACGATGGTCAATGGAACCACGGTTGAGGGCCTGCCCACCGTCTACCACCGCTTGAGCACAGGTACCCCGGCCACCGGTGACACGCTGGTGCATTTCTTCAACCCTGCCCAGTACCTGCTGGCCCATTCGTTCGGCGCGTTCAGCGTCGCGCGGTACAGCGAAACGGCAGCCGATACGAACGAAACCATTTTTGTGGCTTCGATCCGTTGCGATGGATCGATCACCAACAAGTTTGCTGTTCTGAATGTCAACCGCGCCTAGTGCGCGTTTCAATCTTCGGGCATTCGCACTCCGCCGCGAATGTCCCTGCGGGCCGCGTTGGCCCGAGCGACACGCGGCGGAATCTAGGAAGGAAGAAACGATGCCAGTCCCCAGTTCATATAAGGCCCTCATTGAGAAGATGGGTGCGCTCTATCAGGAAATGATGTCGATGGTCGATGGTGCAAACACCAACGGCGGCGAAATGGCCCCCGAGATGGAGGCGAAGTACACCGCCCTCAAGACCCAGTACGCCAACCTGCGGAAGCAGCGTGAGCGCAACGAGGAAGTGATGGCGATGGACAACGGCCAGCAGGCCGTGTTCAGCGACATCCCCGCCGCACCCGAGGTTCGCAGCGCCCAGCGCGCCGAGCGCGCCGCGAAGGTTGGCGAGCGCCGCGAGACCGACGAGTACCGCGACGCGTTCCACAACTACTTGCGCAACGGCGAGCACACCGCACCCGCGGAGCTGCGCGCGCTGACCGAGGCCAGCGGCGGCACCGTGACCCCGCCCACCGAGTTCGACAATCAGCTTGTGGCCAAGTTGCAGACGATGACGAGCGTCCGCAACCTGGCGCGCAAGCTCTCGCTGGGTTCGTTCGCCCGCGAAGTGGCTTTCGAAAACGCCACGGGTGCCGCGTACTGGGTTGGTGAGTCCACCGCCCCCACCGAGGCTGCGCCCACCTTCTCCAAGATCACGCTCACCCCGAAGCGCCTTTCGGCCCTTCTGCGCGTGTCGAACGAACTGGTGGCCGATGCCGATGCTCGCGGCGGCAACATGTCGATTTCGTCGATTGTCACCGAGCAGATGGCGCGCGTGTTCGCACAGACCGAGGAAACGGCGCTGCTGGCCGCTACCAATGTCTCCGGCGCTCCCGCTTCGCTGCTGAATGACGCATCGCTGACGAGCAGCACCACCGGCTCTTACACATCGTTCACTTCAGAGAAGATCATCGACTGAATTTACAGCCTGCCCCGCCAGTACCGCCAGCACCCCAGCTGCGCGATCATCGTGAATGATGCGACCTTGGGCTACCTGCGCAAGCTTGGTGGTGTTGCTCCCAGCAGCAACATCAGCAACTACTTCTGGGAGAACGGCTACACCAAGGGCGGCAGCGGCCAGGCTCCGGAGCCGGATCGACTCTTGGGCATCCCGGTGTACACCAGCGCGGCCATTTCGGCGCTTCCTTCGAGCGGCACCACCGCTACCAAGATCGGCATCATCGGCGCTTGGGACTACTGCTACTTCGGCACCACGGGCAACTATGAACTGAAGGTGCTGCGCGAACGTTACGCCCCGGAAAACGAAACTGGCTATATCGCAAACATGCGTATGGATTGCCAGCTCTCGCTTCCCGCGCTGGCGTTCAAGGGCCTCGTTACTTCGGCTAGCTGATACTGAAACTGCAACCCACACCGGCGGGGGCCGAAAGGCCCTCGCCGGATTTCCTCACCATGACAATGGTTCAAGTTCAATTCCTCAAAGCCGTGGCCAGCGCGAAAGGCGTTTGGGGGCCGGGCGAGGTGGCTACGGTCGATCCGGATACCGCGCAGCAATGGTGCGTGGCAGGCATTGCGGAACGCGTCCACGCGGTTCCTGCTGCGCCTAGCGAGGCACCAAAGCAGAAAGGCCAGGGCAAGCGATGAAGGGCAACGCGTATGTTCCGTTCATGCTGCGGCGCGGCGATGGCTCCACGCTGTCGCTGGATTTCACCGCGCTGGGTTCGCTGGATTCGCGCTTCACCTTCACGCGCAACAGCATTGGCACCTACACCAACAGCAGCGGAATTGTCACCACGATGGCCGCGGCTGCATCGAACGATCCGACCAAGGCGCGGTTTGATTATGACCCAACCACGCTGACCGCGCGCGGGCTGCTGATTGAAGGATCGGCCATCAATCTTTTGGTTCGTAGTGAAGACATGGCCACCGCAACTTTCCCCGGCTGGGGCGTTCGGACGAATCTGAACACCACCGGAATCAGCGGGCAAGGATCGCCGGATGGCGCATCAACTGCCGTGAAAATCATTCCGAACACAACCAACGGTTTCCACATTTTGGGAACCGGGTCGGTGAGCATTTCAAGCGGCGTGCAGTACACGCTATCGGTATTTGTAAAGCCATCTGGTTACGGCGTAGTTGGATTGGTGGCAACCAATTCGCAAACACGCGCCTCGTTCAACCTTGCTAACAATTCGTCATCGTCATACGGAATCTCAAACACGCGCACGATTACGGCCTATCCCAATGGGTGGTATCGCGTGTCGATGACCTGGACAACAACGGTCACCAGCGTCGATATTTGGCTGGCCGTTCAGAACACCGAACAAGACCCAGTTACATCGTGGATTGGGAACAACACGGATTCCGTCACCGTTTGGGGCGCGCAGCTTGAACTTGGTTCTGC
>Ga0114968_10000583_pt1 | contig 26977 bp, 21 predicted proteins | sample M_130807_EF_Meta_FD_87020 | JGI IMG/M metagenome (GOLD analysis project Ga0114968, IMG submission 87020) | Freshwater microbial communities from Lake Montjoie, Canada to study carbon cycling - M_130807_EF_MetaG | ecosystem: Environmental > Aquatic > Freshwater > Lake | place: Lake Montjoie... | reverse complement strand
CACAACTCAAAGACATCGACCTAAAAGGCATCGACCTGATTGTTTGGCACGATCCCGGAAAAAACTTTGCAAAAAACCTCTTTGAAACAGCATTCTCCAAAAAAATCCCTGTTTGGTACATTCTTGGTTCCCAAACTGACCAACAAATTGCCGCCAAGTTACAACTCGGCTTGCAGCTCGAACTCCGCCAACAATTAGAAGAAATCCAAGCGCAAGCTAACGCCAGCTTTGCACTCTACGCCCCCAATCCAGAATGGCTGAGCCTGACTCCCTTCCTGCCTCCACTTACCAAGCGCTTTGGTGAGGCCAAAGCCAATGCTGGCACACAAATTCTTTTCACGCAGCGCATAGGCAACCTGCAAAAAGACAGCCCCCTACTAAGCTTCAATGAAAAGGACCAACAACGCCACGCCACGCTACTCGGCGAAGGCCTATGGCGTTGGCGCATGATCAATTTCCTTAAAAAACAAAACCACGAAGCTTTTGATGCGTTTGTGGGGGAAGTCTGCGCTTATTTGTTGGTCAAAAAAGAAGGCAATGGCTTGCGCGTTCAGGCGCCAAAAAAACTCAGCACCTCAGACAACTGCATTCTTAATGCCAGTTTCTACAACGAGGCCATGCAAGCCATTACCAGCCCTAAAATCAATTGGGAACTCGACTACGAGCACAAAAAAATGCGCAAAGGTAGTTTCAGTACCAAAGGTGATTTTTACCAACAACAACTCGGCAAACTCAAGCCGGGGCGCTATTATTGGAAAGCCTCCACTATTCACAATCAAAAGAAGTACGTCAAAAGTGGGGCCTTTATTGTCGAAGACATCGACCTCGAACAACTCGAGTCGGCCGCAAGACACACAACGCTGTATCAATTAGCAGCCCAAACCGACGCCAAAGTTTTTGACATCAAGGCTTATAAAAAACTCATTTCACAACTCGAAAAAAGCGAAGACCTCGTGGCACTCCGAACAGAAACCCATCAGTTCGACCCTTTATTGGACTACATTGTGCTCTTTTTGTTGCTCAGTGCCCTGCTAATTGCAGAATGGTTTTTGAGAAGATACCACGGATCTTATTAATCATGCCATTTCAGTTCACCACAATTTCCTTCGAAGCATTCACTCCCCAACAATTATATACGTATTTGCAATTGCGCAGCGAAGTCTTTGTGGTAGAGCAAAATTGTGTTTATCAAGACCTTGACAATCTCGATCAAGCATCCTTACACGTGTTGGTCTACGAAGCTCAGACGCTCGTCGCTTGTGCGCGCATTGTGGCGGCAAATGAAAAATACCCCAACATGTCTATCGGCAGAGTCATTGTAGCGGCAACGCACAGAAAACAAGATCTGGGGCACGCACTCTTGCAACATTGCATTCAGGAAATTGAAGCGCGCTTTGGCAAACAAAAAATAGTACTTTCCGCTCAAGCACATTTGCAAAACTTTTATATAAAGCACAACTTTGCACCGCAAGGAGCAATTTACCTTGAAGACGGCATTCCTCATATCCACATGGAAAGAATGCCATAGCAGCAATATTCAATGAAAACAACATGAAAAAAACCTTACTCCTCGCCCTACTTTCGGGGTCATTTTTGATCGGCTGTTCGAGCTCAAAAGTCAAAAAATCCGATGCAGCTCAATTGCAAACCATTGATGTCAAAGCGCTCGACACCAACATTAGCCCAGCCGACGACTTCTTTTTGTTTGCCAATGGCACCTGGATTGCCAATACACAAATACCGGCAAGTGAATCGCGTTGGGGCAGTTTCAATGAATTGGAACAAGCTAACAACCAAAAATTGGTAGCTCTCTTGAAAGAAGCCGCAGAAAACCCAGGCGAAATAGGCTCTCAAAATCAATTACTTGGATCTTACTTCAAGTCTTATACTGACATGGCTCGAAGGAATGAGTTGGGCCTCCTCCCCATCTTGGACGACCTTCAAAAAATCAAAGCGTTCCAAAATATAGACGGCCTTCAAACGCTTGTTTCAAGTCTGCATAAAGATGGTATTGGTGCTTTTTTCGGGTTTGGAGTTGGTCAAGACCTTAAAAATGTTACAACCAATGTGGCCTATCTTGGCCAAGGAGGAATTGGGCTTCCAAACCGAGATTATTACTACGATGAAAAATACGCCAACATACGCAGTGCTTACGTCAAACACATCGAGGCCTCACTTACGCTAGCAGAAATCCCGAATGCAGCCGTTGCAGCACAAGAAGTATTCAACTTTGAAATGAAGCTTGCCCAATCCATGTTGCGCCCGTCTGAAATGCGCGAACCTGAAAAAACATATAACAAACAATCTTTCACTGAGGTACAGCGCAGTTTTGGCCCACATTTCAATTTCAAGCTTTACTTAGCAGAATTAGGCTGCCAAACACCTGATACCATCGTGGTGAGCAATCCTGAGTTCAATATCCAACTTTCTCAAATCTGGGAAGTAGCAACAACGGATCAGCTCAAAAGCTATTTGCAATGGTGTGTCATCAATCATTATGCGGGTCACCTAAACGAAGCCTTTGTACAACTCAACTTCAATTTTTACGAAGGCGTTTTATCTGGCAAACGCGAACAACAACCCCTCTATGAGCAAGCAATTGAAGAGATGACCAATTTAGAAGTGGGCGAACTTTTGGGCAAAGCATTTGTAGACAAGCATTTTTCTAAAGCAGCACAGGAAAGAGTCAACGATATGGTAGACAACCTACTTTATGTCTATAAAGAACGCATCGAACAACTCGACTGGATGACCGACGCAACCAAAAAAGAAGCCATCATCAAACTCAATGCTATCGGCCGAAAATTAGGCTTCCCTAGCAAATGGGAAGATTACTCCAGCTTGCGCTTTTTTGCTGACCGCTATGCACTCAACTACCGTGAAATGAGTCGTTATAGCGTTGCTAAAAACCTATCTGAATTGGGCAAACCTGTCGATCAAGAAAAATGGGGCATGCCCGCACATATGGTCAATGCCTATTACCACCCACTGCTCAATGAAATTGCCTTTCCTGCCGGCATCATGCAAGCACCTTTCTTCGACGAAAAATTCGAAGATGCAGTCAACTACGGACGCATCGGCATGGTCATTGGCCACGAGTTCACGCACGGATTCGACGACATGGGCAGTAAGTTTGCAGCCGACGGATCTTTTACTAATTGGTGGACCGAAGAAGACCGCAAGCTCTTTGAAGAAAAAACAAAATTATTGGGAGCTACTTTTTCAGGTTTTTGCCCTATGGAAGACCACTGCGTGAATCCAGAACTTACCATGGGTGAAAACATCGCCGACTTAGGCGGCCTCACCATGGCTTTCTACGCCTACCAAAGAACTGAAGAATTCAAATCCAAAGAAATAGTTGCGGGCTACACGCCGTCACAACGCTTCTTTATTGCATACGCACAGCTCTGGAAAATCAAGTACACAGAGCCCGAAATGAAAAAGCGCTTGGCTACGGACCCGCATTCACCAGGAATGTATCGAGTGAACGGGCCATTGAAGAATTGTCCGGAATTTTTTGAAGCCTTTCAGGTTCCTGAAGGCCGAGAAATGCGCAACGACGTTAAAAAAGTTGCTCGCATTTGGTAAGAAAATCAGCACTTGAGAGCTGCTCTTGGGCGCCTGTTTCCATATTCTTGAGGCTTAGCATACCTGCAGCCGCTTCTTCTTCACCGATCATGACGACATAGGCCACGCTGCGGTCGTTGGCATATTTGAGTTGCTTTTGCAATTTTGCTGCACTCGGATACATTTCGGCTGCAATACCGAGCTTGCGAACTTGTTGCAGAAGTTTGAGGCCATGTTTGGCTTCCTTTGCACCAAAGTTTACAAATAAGATATCGAGGGTACGGTCGAGCGCTTTTGGAAAGAGATCGAGTTCGGACATTACATCATAAATGCGGTCTGCGCCAAACGAAACGCCTACCCCAGACAAACCTTTCAAGCCAAACAAGGCAGTGAGATCGTCGTAGCGGCCGCCACCACAAATACTGCCCATTTTCACGTCTTTTGCCTTCACTTCAAAGATTGCGCCTGTATAGTAATTGAGGCCGCGGGCTAAGGTCAAATCAAAAATAAGCTCACCGCGTTGCAAGCCAAGTTCGCCGATTTGTTCGAATACTTCTTCGAGTTCATCGAGGCCGTTAAGGCCAATTTCGCTGCTTGCCAAATACGAACGCATGAGGTTCATTTTGTCGTTGTTGCTGCCTTCAAAAGCAAATAACGGTTTGATTTTTTCTATAGCCTCGGCCGTAAAACCTTTGGATGCAAGTTCAGTAACCACGGCATCTTCCCCAATTTTATCTAATTTATCGAGGGCTACTGTTAAATCTATGATGCGCTCAGAAACACCACAGACTTCTGCAATGCCACTCAGCACCTTGCGGTTATTGATTTGAATGGTAAAACCGGGTAGTCCTAGATTACTTAAGACTTCGTCGAAAATCTGAACGAGTTCTACTTCATACATGAGCGCATCGGAACCTACTACATCTACATCACATTGCGTAAATTCTTGATAACGGCCATGCTGCGGACGGTCTGCGCGCCAAACTGGCTGGATTTGATAGCGCTTAAATGGAAAAGTGAGGTCGTTTTGGTGCTGTACGACAAAACGTGCAAAAGGAACGGTGAGGTCGTAGCGCAATGCTTTTTCTGCAAGGGAATTGGCAAAGCGTGGTAGGTTATCTTGAGCCAAAGCATCTAGGTCGGCTTTTTTCATCTTTTCCCCTGAGTTCAGGATCCTGAAAATGAGGCGATCACCCTCTTCGCCATATTTACCTAAAAGCGTACTTGACAACTCAAAACTCGGCGTTTCAATTGGCGCATACCCATAGCGACGGAATACTTCTTTGATGCTGCCAAACATGTAGTTGCGCTTGGCTACTTCTGTAGGTAGAAAATCGCGAGTGCCTTTCGGAATTGCTGGTTTTTGAGCCATCGTTAAATATTGCTATGTTGGAGAAATAATTGATAAATTACGCCGTCGGAGAGGCCAATTTTGGGAACAACTAGCGTATGTTGCCCCAATGCCTCTAGTGCAGTGATGTAAATTTTTAAAGCGGGTACAATGACATCAGCACGATCTGGTTTGAGCTGGTATTGTGCACAACGCGCCTCTAGCGGAAGTGCCGCTAAGGTATTGTGTAAATTTACTAAAGCAGACAGCTTTAAGGTATCTTTTTGCTCGGGAGCAAGCATTTTGAGCGCGCGGTTGATGTTTCCACCCGTTCCAAAAATCATGTGTGCTTCGTCTAAACGAACGTTCTGTTGGATCCAAGCCGTAAAATCAGCCCAACTTTGCGCATTGGTTTTTCCTTTTAAAATGCGAATAGTGCCGAGTTCAAATGAGCGCGCAGCCACTTTTTGGCCATGCTCAAAAATACTGATTTCGGTACTCCCTCCTCCGACGTCTAGCACCACAAATTGTTGTTGCTTTTGCAATTGCAAAATTTCAAAAGAATTAAAAATGAGTTGCGCTTCTTCGTCTCCTGAAATGATTTCGATTTGAACACCTGTTTCTTGTAATATTTGCTTGGCAATTTTCTTTCCATTGCTAGCTTCTCTCATTGCAGAGGTAGCTACCGCTCTAATAGCGCTCACCTCATGGGCTGCAGCGAGCAAACTAAAAGCTTGAATGGTTTGTTGGAATTGAAGTGCTTTTTGCGCACTAATCTTACCTTTATCGAAGACCTCTTCACCGAGGCGAAGAGGCACACGATAGTATGCTAACTTTTGAAATTGGATCCTACCATTTATTTGCTGAACGTCTGCAATTAACAGGCGTGCGGCGTTTGTCCCGATGTCTATGGCAGCTAACTTCATTTTGCAAAATTAAACAATGCCCATTGCAAACCGCAAAATATTTTGTTTATTTGTTAGCAAGACCATGAAGATCAGCGAGAGATACATATTTAAATCCAAAACAGCACCTCAAGCAGGCTGTCTTCTACTTGCTGATCCACATCTCACCGAAGACTACTTTCAGCGTGCAGCTGTATTACTTGTTGCCCACGACCCTTCAGAGAGCTTTGGCTTGGTGCTCAACCATCCGACAGAACTTGTATTAAGCGATCTTTTTGAACATATCGAACTCGATCTACCTATCTACAATGGGGGGCCGGTAGCGCCAGAACAACTATTTTACCTTCATCGTTTTGCGCACATCAAAGGCGCTACTCGCGTCACCGAACAAATGTACTTCGGAGGTGACTGGCAAGAGGTTTTGACCAATGCCATCGTTTTAAAAAAACCCGCAAATTACCTGCGCTTATTTGCTGGTTATGCCGGATGGGGCGCTGGCCAATTAATTGCTGAACTCGAAGACCACGCCTGGATTTGCACTTCGGTTTTTCAGGACAAAACCCTATTGACAGTTTCGCCTTCTTCCTTATGGAAAAATTGCATGCTCGAGCAAGAACCGAAGCTCGCCATGTTTGCGCATTTTCCGCTCAACGCGTCAGACAATTAATCTAGTCAGCAACTTGTTTTTCAGGTAATTATTACTACCTTTGCACCTCATTTTGAAGTGTGCTCCTTGAAAGCACCTGTTTTTTGTTTAACAACTTTCTGATATTCAGGGTATTAGAAATACAAATTTACCGCCTCATGGCTAAACACATTGAACCGCAGGGAACTGCAGATTTTGATTGGGAAGCACTCCAATTGGATGGCTACAATCAGGTAGAACGCTCTGAACTCGGAGATCGCTACGAAAAAACCTTGACTTCTATCATGGAAAAAGAAGTCATTCAAGGTACCGTTGTCTCGATTAACAAAAAAGAAGTAATCATCAATATTGGTTACAAATCTGAAGGTGTTGTCGCTGCCAACGAATTCCGTTACAATCCAGAACTCAAAGCTGGTGACCTAGTAGACATATTTGTTGACTGTCTCGAAGACAAAACAGGTCAATTGATCGTTTCTCACCGCACCGCTCGCATGCACAGCGCCTGGATCCGCGTCAATGACGTATTGCGTACCGGTGAAATCATTACTGGTTATGTAAAATGCAGAACTAAAGGTGGTCTCATCGTAGACGTATTCGGAATCGAAGCCTTTTTACCAGGATCTCAAATTGACGTGAAGCCAATTCGCGACTACGATATCTATGTAGGTAAAAATATGGAATTTAAAGTTGTTAAAATCAACGAAGAATTCCGCAATGTTGTGGTATCTCACAAAGCACTTATCGAGGCAGAACTCGAAGAACAAAAGAAACAAATCATTTCTGGTCTCGAAAAAGGACAAGTCTTGGAAGGTGTGGTTAAAAACATCACTTCCTACGGTGTCTTTATCGACCTCGGTGGCGTTGATGGCCTCATCCACATTACTGACCTTTCTTGGGGTCGCGTTACGCATCCAGAAGAAATGCTCGAATTGGATCAAAAAATCAATGTGGTTATCCTCGATTTCGACGACGACAAAAAACGCATTGCACTTGGCTTGAAACAATTGCAACCACATCCATGGGATTCACTCGACACCAACCTCAACGTTGGTGACAAAGTCACTGGTAAAGTTGTTGTTATGGCAGACTACGGCGCATTCATCGAAATCGCTGCTGGTGTAGAAGGCTTGATCCACGTTTCAGAAATGAGCTGGTCACAACACCTTCGCTCTGCGCAAGACTTCCTCAAAATTGGAGATAGCGTCGAAGCAGTTGTACTTACCCTTGACCGCGAAGAGCGCAAAATGTCATTAGGTATCAAACAACTCATGCCAGATCCATGGAACGATATCGAAATCAAATACGCAGTTGGTACGCGCCACACCGCAAAAGTTCGCAATTTCACCAACTTTGGTGTTTTCGTTGAATTAGAAGAAGGTGTTGACGGACTCATCCATATTTCTGACCTTTCTTGGCAGAAAAAAATCAAGCACCCATCTGAGTTCTGCAAAGTTGGCGATGCAATGGAAGTACTTGTTTTAGAAATTGATCGCGACAACCGCCGTATTTCTTTGGGTCATAAACAACTCGAAGAAAACCCTTGGGATGTATTTGAAAACACCTTCTCAGAAGGAAGCGTACACAGCGGTACAATCATCGACATGAAAGACAAATCAGGAATCGTTGCTTTACCTTATGGTGTTGAAGGTATTTGCCCATCTAAGCACCTTCGCAAAGAAGATGGTTCCAACGCAAAAGTTGAAGAAACCCTTGACTTCAAAGTCATTGAATTCAACAAAGACGCTAAGAAAATCGTTTTGTCACACACTCGTTTATTCGAAGAAGGCGAAGACAAACCATCTACTCCTAGCAAAGGCGGCAAGAAACCAAGTGGTAATTCTACCGACCAAGCAGTGAAAGCGATCAACCAAAGTGCAGAGAAATCTACGCTCGGTGACCTCGACGCACTCGCAGGACTAAAAGAAAAAATGGAGCGTGGCGAATAAGCCCATCCAAATCAGATTAAAGGGGGCCTCGGCCCCCTTTTTTATTGCCGTCTTTCCCAAATTTATACTTAACTTTAGCGCCTGAAAGATGGGAACAAATCAAATTTCAACAACCGTAAAAGATATTTTTGCCGCCTACCTCGAGCAAAACGGCCACCGCAAAACTCCGGAACGCTTTGCCATACTCGCAGAAATCTACGCTTACGATGGTCACTTTGATGTAGAGTCCCTCTATATCAAAATGAAGAACCAAAATTACCGTGTGTCGCGCGCCACACTCTACAACACCATCGAACTCCTTTTGGCCTGCAATCTCGTCAGAAAGCACCAGTTTGGTAAAAACTTAGCGCAATTTGAACGGTCTCACGCTTCTAAACAGCACGACCACCTCATTATCACCGATACTGGTGAGGTCATTGAATTTTGCGACCCAAGAATCCAACAAATCAAAGCCACTATTGAAGAACTATTCGGTGTAGATGTCCAACACCACTCGCTCTATTTTTACGGAATCAAAAAAAACAAGCTCGACTAATGGAAGTACAGGTTTTACAGAACGGTCCCTTGAGTATCCTCAAGTTGCAAGGTCGCTTTTTTACGGAAAGTGACCGCGAAAACGCCATCGAATACCTCGATCAAATTGACAACTGGAATTTAGTCATCGATTTGTCTGAACTCGAATACATCAATTCCACGGGCATCGCCTTTTTAGTTAAAACGCTCACACGTTCGAGACTGAACCTCGGAGACACCGTGCTATACCAACCAAACACACAACTCAATAAAATTTTTGAATTGACCCGAATGGAACACATATTTGGGATTTTTCAAGATTTCGAACAAATAAAAAAGTTTTTTGAACAAGTATCATGAAGGTAGACGTACTATTAGGCTTACAATGGGGAGATGAAGGCAAAGGAAAAATTGTCGATGTACTCACTCCTTCTTATGACATCATTGCCAGATTTCAAGGTGGGCCAAATGCTGGTCACACCCTAGAGTTTGAAGGCATCAAACACGTATTGCACACCATTCCATCTGGTATTTTTCATCCGAACGTGATCAACTTAGTAGGCAATGGTGTCGTGATCGACCCTGTTGTTTTTAGCGCCGAGCTTGACAAACTAAAGCCTTTTGGCATAGACTTCAGTTCGCGTTTATTGCTTTCCAAGAAAGCGCACTTGATTTTGCCAACTCACAAATTACTTGATGCTGCTTCTGAGCAAGCCAAAGGCAAAGATAAAATCGGTTCTACCCTCAAAGGTATCGGACCAACCTACATGGACAAAACTGGCCGAAACGGTTTGCGCGTCGGAGATATCTTCTCGCCAAACTTTATGGACAAATACAAAGCATTAGTCGAAAAACACGAAGGCATTCTTGTTCACCACAAAGATTTCACCTACGACTTAGCTGCACTAGAGCAACCCTGGTTTGAAGCCATTGAAGTCCTCAAAACATTGCAGGCTGTAGACTCCGAGCACTACCTCAATCAGGCACTGCAAAATGGCAAAAAAGTATTGGCCGAAGGCGCACAAGGCACCATGCTCGATATAGATTTTGGTACCTATCCTTTCGTTACATCATCCAATACCGTTACAGCAGGAACATGTACTGGTCTAGGTATTGCCCCGACTAAAATTGGTTCTGTGATTGGAATTTTCAAAGCTTACTGTACGCGTGTGGGAAGCGGGCCCTTCCCTACTGAGCTCAACGATTCCGTTGGCGAACTCATCCGCAAAGAAGGCAACGAATTTGGTGCCACCACCGGCAGACCACGTCGTTGCGGTTGGCTAGACCTCGTGCAGTTGCGCTACGCAATCATGGTCAATGGCGTAACTGAACTTTCTATGATGAAAAGCGACGTGCTTGGCATCTTTGAACACATCAATGTCTGTACACACTACCTCATTAACGGAGAAAAAGTCACTGATTTCCCTTACGACGTCACCGACATGCAAATTGAACCCATCTACGAACAACTCGAAGGCTGGCATTGCGACCTCACCGAACTAGAAGACTTTGCAGCAGCTCCGGTAGCACTCAAAGACTACGTAACGTATTTGGAAGCACAATTAAACGTGCCAATTCGCGTTATTTCTGTTGGGCCAGACCGCAAACAGACACTTCAAAACTAAGATGAAACAACCTATCAGTCAGCGAATTGCAATCTTTTGTAGTGCGCTGCTGTTATTGACGCGCGTTTTTGGACAGGGTCAACTCCAGTTACTTCCCGGCACAGAAAAAATTTATGCCATTCAAAACGGTGTGCATCGTTTGGTCGGAACCGTAAGCTTTGCTTACCAAGGCAATACCATGTATTGCGATTCCGCACATTACAACGAAAAAGCCAAGCAAGTCCGCGCTTACGGAAATGTGCACATTCAAAAAAATGGCATCAATCTCTACGCCGATTCTATTTTTTATGCCGAACAACAAAAATACGCCAAGCTTTGGGGGCATGTCAAAGCCCGAGACAGCGCTTACAAAATGTCTGCAGACTCCATGGATTATGATGCCAAAAAAGGACGCGCCATTTTTAGAAGTGCCGGCAAAATCGAATCTACGCTCTCAGACGAACGCATCACCTGCCAACGCGGTTATTTTTACCCGGCGAACGGCTCTTTCTTTTTCAGTGGCAAGGTTCATTACAGTAAAGCAGACCTAGACGTCAAGACCGACACCCTGCAATTTGCCTACGAACAACAAAAACTCTACTTTTTAGGACAAACCCAACTGCGAAACGATAGCACGCAAATTTATTGTCAAAAAGGCTGGTACGACGTTCAAACGGAAGCGGGCGCACTATACAGACATGCCGAGATTTACAAAAAAAACTATATCATCAAAGGCGATACCCTGCTCATCAACACCAAATTGAATGATTACGAAGGCAGAGGCGCTGTTTATTTCAAAGACCTCAATCAACAATTAGCCTTACTCGGGGAAAGGGCAATTTTTAGCGATACCAAACACGTGGCTTATGTCACTGGGGAGAGTTTGGGCTTTCTCAAATACCAAGCAGACACCCTATACTTTCATGCCGATACACTTTTTCTCGAAAGAGATTCAATCAATCGCTCACAGTTTTTAAAAGCCAACAAAAATTTCCGTTTCTTACACCCGGACCTTCAAGGGATTTCAGACAGCACGAGCTTTTCATTTGAGCAACAAGTGCTCAACATGTCTTCACACCCTATTTTATGGGCGCAAACAGGAGAATTGAAAAGTGAAAACGCACAGGTCTTTTTCAAAGATTCTATATTAGAACACATCGAGCTGAATAAAAAGGCAACAGTTTTACTAGCGCTCCCAAGTGACAGCTTGTTCAATCAGATGGCAGCTTCTCAAATTGTAGCAAAGTTTGACAGCACAGGTTCACTAAACCGGGTAGATGCAACGGGCCAAGCCTGGACAATTTTCTACCCGATTTCTGAGAAAAAAATAAACGATACAACTATACAGATGCAGCGCGAAGGCCTCAATCGCTTATTTGCTGAAAAACTAAGCGTTGAGCTGCAGACAGGAGAAGTAAAAGAAATCACGTATTTCGATCAGCCAGACGGCATCTTTTTTCCGATGGATCAGATCGATGCCAAAGAGAAATACATCAAGGGCTTTCAATGGAACCCTGGGCTCAGGCCGCAAAATGCGGTAAGCCTGCGCAAAGATATTAACTAAGTTCCTCTGAATCTACGGCGGCATCCCAGCGTGTCACACTCTTCACACCCTCCACCTGCTCAAACTTACGCGTTAATTGCTCGAGCTGAGCGGTATCGAAAACCAATACTTTAATGCGGCCTTCAAAAACACCGTCGTTGGTTTCAAAGGAGATGCTTTTCATGTTGATGTTGTTCTGCTTGGAAATGATCTCGGTAAGGCGGTTGACCAAACCAAGTTGATCGATTCCGATGATACGAATGGCAGCCACGCGCTCCACGAGTGCGCTACTTTGCCAACGGGCCTTGAGGCAGCGATAGGCCAATTTAGAGAGCAAATGCACGGCGTTCGGACAGTTGAAACGGTGTATTTTTATACCGGAGGAAATGGTGATGAAGCCAAAAATGGAGTCGCCCGGAATTGGGCTGCAGCACTTAGCGAGCGTGTAATCAAAGCCTTTGAAATCTTCGCCAATAATAATCGTGTCGGTATCGGTATTGATGCCTTCATTGAGGAGATCTTCGTCGGAGCCTTTGATTTTCTTGGACCTGATTTTGCGTTCCACCACAATATTACCGCCCACCACATTGAATTCTCGCAGTTGGGTAAGGTCAATTTTGCCTTTGGCAATTTTGTAGTAGAAATTGGTGGTGGTGTCGACGTGAAAATACTTTTCTAAAGCGCGGATGTTTTCTGGGGTATTGCGGATATTATGTTGTTTGAACTTGCGCTCCAGGATTTCTTTGCCATCGGCAGCAACAATTTTGTGCGCTTCGTTGAGCGCTTGCTTGATCCGTTGCTTGGCTTTTGCAGACACCACAAAGCGCAGCCATTCGTCGTTTGGTTTTTGCTTGTTGGAGGTTAGGATTTCTAATTGATCGCCGTTTTGCAGTTCGTAGCTGAGCGGCACCAAACGGTTATTTACTTTGGCGCCAATGCATTTGTTACCGATTTGGGTATGGATATCGTAGGCAAAGTCTAGGATGGTAGAGCCCGTAGGTAAGACGCGCAATTCACCCTTTGGCGTAAAGACGTAAATTTCGTCGTTGAATAGATTGAGTTTGAAATCGTTGACGAAATCTAATGCGCTGCTGTCTGGGTTGTCGAGCAATTCGCGGATTTCGGCAATCCAGCGGTCGAATTTATTGATTTCTGAGCTGGATTCTTTGTATTTGTAGTGAGCCGCCAAACCGTGTTCGGCGATGTCGTCCATGCGCTTGCTGCGGATCTGAACTTCTACCCAACGGCCTTGCGGCGACATCACGGTAGTATGCAAGGATTCATAGCCGTTGGCTCTTGGCGTAGATACCCAATCTCGCAAACGCTCTGGGCTCGGTTGGTAATAGTCTGTTACAACGGAGTAGACGCGCCAGCAATCTGATTTTTCGCGCTCATGAGGCGTATCGAGAATAATGCGCAGCGCAAAAACGTCAAAAACTTCTTCAAAAGGAACGTCTTTGGTTTGCATTTTACGCCATATCGAAGCAATCGATTTGGTGCGGGCCTTGATATCAAAATTGTAGCCCTGCGCCTGAAGTTCGGATCGGATGGGCGCTACAAAACGACGGATAAAGCGGTTTCGGACATCTTGGGTAGACTTCAGTTTACCTTCGATTTGTTCGTACACTTCCGGCTCACAGTATTTCATCGAGAGATCTTCGAGCTCCGACTTAACAGGATACAATCCCAAGCGGTGCGCGAGTGGTGCATATAAAAATTTGGTCTCGGAGGCTATTTTGAGCTGCTTTTCGGGCTTCATGCTGGAGAGCGTGCGCATATTGTGCAAGCGATCGGCCAACTTGACGAGTACCACCCGAAAATCATCGGAAATGGTCAGGATCATTTTGCGGAAGTTTTCCGCTTGAATGGATGTGTTTTCATCGAAGACCTCCGGAATTTTGGTCAGGCCATCGATGATCTTGCGCACCGTCGCTCCAAATAAATCTTCGATGTCTTGGAGCGTGATATGGGTATCTTCTACCGTGTCGTGGAGGAGCGCACACACAATTGCGGTGGGCTCTAGACCCATTTCTTCGGCGCATATTCGAGCCACCGCAATAGGATGATAAATATAAGGCTCGCCAGATTTTCGGCGCATGTCTTTGTGTGCTTCTAAAGCGATGTCAAAGGCCTTGCGAATGCGTCTGGTTTCTTCACGGCTGCGGTCTTTGGTGGCACGCAACAAGCCCTTGAACGCGTTGAGGATCTCTACGCGCTCTTGTTCTAGATCGATAGGTGTTTGACCGTCGTACTGCATTAATTGGCAGGTAGCAAAAGACTTTTGACTTCTCCGAATCCGATTTTGACACCATTTTGCTCACAGAAACCGCGCATGATGACGGTGTCGTGGTCTTGGATGAAACGACGCTCAGTACCATCTGGCATTTGAATCGGTTTGGTGCCTTTCCAGGCGAGCTCCAACATAGAGCCGTAAGAATCTGGCGTTGGACCTGAAATAGTACCAGAGCCCATGAGGTCGCCACAGCGGACATTGCAACCATTGACGGTGTGGTGCGCGAGTTGCTGAGACATATTCCAGTACATATATTTGAAATTGGAACGGCTCACTACTTGCTCTGGACATGCTGGTGCTTGAAGCGCTACCTCGAGTTTGATATCGTAGGATTTGTTGCCCTCAAATTTCAAATAAGAAAGTACAGCCGGATCTTGAGCAGGTGTTGGACAAGCAAAGGGTTCGAGCGCATCTAGCGTGACAATCCAGCAAGACATGGAGGAAGCAAAGTTTTTGGCCAAAAACGGACCGAGCGGCACATATTCCCATTTTTGGATATCGCGTGCAGACCAATCGTTGAACAGACACATACCAAAGATATAGTCTTCGGCCTCAGCTGTAGAAATGCTCTGCCCGAGTGGTTTACCATCAAAAGTAATGAAACCCATTTCGAGTTCAAAGTCTATTTGACGTGAAGGTGCAAAAATAGGGTCGGCGTTGTCGTCGGGCTTGATTTGCCCCTTCGGACGCACTACCGGTTGCTCTGAAGGAATCACAGACGAAGCACGGCCGTGGTAACCAACAGGAATCCAGAGCCAATTGGGCAAAAGCGCGTTGGCAGGATCTCTGAACATGATGCCTACATTAGTGGCGTGCTCTTTGGAAGAATAAAAATCGGTGTAATCGCCAATTTGAACCGGCAAGGCCATCTGAACGGCTGCTACTGGAATGAGCGCTTGCTGCTGGCTTGCATTGTGTTGGAATGTCGTGTTTTCTGTCGAAAGTAAAGCTGCAATGCGGTTACGCAAGGCACGCGTGGCTAATTTGCCATGACGCATCAAGGGATTGAGGTAATCTTGATTGAAATCGGTAAGCGCAAAACTGAGGTCGTCGAAGTAACCAAATTGGGCCATTTGAGCGAGGTCGAGGACGAAATCGCCGATGCGCACACCTACCCTTTTGGTGGTTGTAGCGGTTTGAAAGATACCAAACGGCAGATTTTGTATGGGGAATTCAGAGTCGGCAGCCACTGCTACCCAAGAACGCAATGAAGGATTGTTGGCAGTAATTTGCATATCAGTTGATTTAAACATTGAAGCGGAAGTGCATGATATCGCCATCTTCCACGATGTATTCTTTGCCTTCTACTTTGAATTTACCCGCTTCCTTAACGGCGCTTTCTGAACCGTATTGGATAAAGTCGTTGTATTTCATGACTTCAGCACGGATGAATCCTTTTTCGAAATCGGAGTGAATGACACTTGCTGCTTGTGGGGCGGTCATGCCTTTGTGGATGGTCCAGGCGCGCACTTCCTTGACACCTGCTGTAAAATAGGTTTGCAAGTTGAGCAAGTGGTAGGCTTGGCGAATGAGGCGATTGACACCCGGCTCTTCAAGGCCGAGTTCTTCCAAGAACATTTGGCGCTCCTCGTAAGTTTCTAGCTCGGTGATATCCGCTTCAATTTTGGCACCAATGACCAATACTTCAGCGTTTTCTGCAGCAACAGCCGCCTTGACGCGCTCCACATATTCATTGCCACTCTTGACCGATGCTTCGTCTACATTGCAGACATACATTACTGGCTTAGACGTAATCAAATTGAAACTTCTGATGATGTCCATTTCATCGGCAGTAAAACCTAAGCCACGTACAGAGATACCTTGTTCTAGACCTGTTTTGATGCGCAGTGCCAGTTCGTTTTCTTTGACGGCGTCTTTGTCGCCAGATTTAATGACGCGTGCCAAGCTTTGGATTTTTTTCTCGATAGTCTCGAAATCTTTGAGCTGGAGTTCGATGTCGATGATTTCTTTGTCTCGGATGGGGTCTACGCTGCCGTCGACGTGGATGATATTGCCGTCGTCAAAGCAACGCAACACGTGTAAAATTGCGTCGGTTTCGCGGATATTTGCCAAAAATTGATTGCCAAGGCCTTCTCCTTTAGAGGCGCCTTTGACCAAACCTGCGATATCGACGATTTCCATGGTAGTGGGGACTACGCGCTCTGGATTGACGATTTCTTCAAGCTTTTCTAAGCGTGGGTCCGGAACTGAGGTAGTACCTAAGTTGGGTTCTATGGTACAAAAAGGAAAGTTTGCAGATTGCGCTTTGGCATTCGACAAACAGTTAAATAAAGTTGATTTTCCGACGTTCGGCAAGCCGACGATTCCGCATTTTAAAGCCATTTTCTGAGTTTGTTAGATCAAGTTGCAAAGATAGCCAAAAGCGGCATGCTTCGGCTGATTTTTGGTATTTTTACGCAAATTCCCGCTATGAAATACACGCAAATTCTATTTGTTTTTTCTTTCCTTTTAAGTCAGGCAAGCGCACAAGACAGCCTCTGGATCAGACGCATCTACGACGAAGCGCTCTTGCGCGGACACGCACACGAGAATTTGCGCCAGCTCTGCAAAGACATCGGCCCGCGCCTTTCTGGCTCCGCACAAGCACAAATGGCCGTCGATTGGAGCTACGAAAAGATGAACTCCTATCATTTTGATACCGTCAAAAAACAAGAAATTACCGTGCCGCATTGGGAACGTGGTACCACCGAAAGCGCTTGGTTCAAATCCGTAGGTCAGAATGCGGCCACACACAAACTCAACCTACTCGCACTCGGAGGGTCCATTGGCACCAACGGCTTAATAGAAGCTGAAGTCATCGAATTCAAAACGCTGGCAGACTTAAAAAATGCCAAGCGCAAAGATGTCGAAGGTAAAATTGTCTTTTTGAACCAGCCCATGGACGCCGCGCAAATCCAGACCTTTAAGGCCTACGGTGCATGCTATGCCATCCGTGGAAACGGCGCTGTTGACGCAGCCAAACTCGGCGCAAAGGCCGTCGTGATCCGTTCTTTGGGTTTGCCCATCGATGCGCATCCGCATACCGGCTCTATGCACTACGAAAAAGACATTCCAAAAATTCCGGCAGCGGCGCTAGCCACCAAAGACGCCGATGCCTTATCGAGCGCACTTCAAGCCGGAAAAGTGCGCTTTTATTTGGAAATGGATTGCCGAGAATTCCCCGACGCAACTTCTTATAACGTCATGGCCGAATTGAAAGGCAGTAAGTTTCCAGACCAAATCATTACCATTGGTGGCCACCTAGACTCTTGGGACACCGGCGAAGGCGCACACGACGACGGCGCAGGCGTGATCCATTGTTTAGAGGCCTTGCGCATCCTCAACGAATTGGGCTGGCAACCTACCCACACCATTCGGGTTGTGTTTTTCATGAACGAAGAAAATGGCAACCAAGGCGGGCAGCAATATGCCAAGTGGTGCTTTGCCAACGGTGAAAAACACATTGCTGCACTTGAAAGCGACAGAGGCGGTTTTGCACCGCGCGGCTTTGGCCTTGATGGCCCAGACCAATACCTCGGCTTGCTCCAAAGCTTCGAACCTGCTTTGCGTTCCTACGACCTACATATTTTTGAAAAAGGATATGGCGGCGTGGATATTGGCCCACTCAAAGAACAATACCCGGGCATTCCACTTTTCGGCTTTGTTCCGGACTCTCAGCGCTATTTCGACTACCACCACGCTCCTTCTGATGTTTTTGAATCGGTTAATAAGCGCGAGCTCGAACTCGGCGCCGCCGCAATTGCAAGCTTCGTGTACTTACTCGATCAGAAACGCTAGTTTAGGTTCTTATGTGCGGCATTTCCGGACTTCATCACAAACTTTCTGCCCCAACAACATCGGGCGAGGCCATTCTAAATCAAATGAATGAGACCTTGCAGCACCGTGGGCCGGACGGCTCGGGCCTCGAATGGATGACCAATGAAAACTTCGGCTTAGCGCATCGCCGCTTGGCCATTATCGACCTTACGCCTGCAGGAGCACAACCCATGTGTATTGATCAGCGCTATTGGCTGAGTTTCAATGGCGAAATATACAACTACCTCGAGCTACGCACAGAACTACTCACTTTGGGCGCTCGTTTTCAGAGTACCTCCGATGCCGAAGTATTGCTGCAAGCCTATATTTATTGGGGTGCAGATTGTCTGCAGCGCTTCAATGGCATGTGGGCTTTCGCCATTTTTGATAAAGAAAACCAAACTTTATTTTGTGCCCGCGACCCCTACGGCGTCAAGCCCTTTTATTACCTAGACAACGAAGCACACTTTGGCTTTGCTTCCGAAATAAAAGCGCTCCTGCAAATACCTAGCTACCAACCTATTGCCAATCGCGAAGCACTGCTAGACTACTTTGCCAATAGCAAAATTGAGCGCCAAGAAGATGGTTTTTTCAAGGGCATCAAAGAATTACAGCCTGGCCATATCTTGCGCTATCAACTCGCGAGTCAAACACTCGAGCTCAAGCGATACCATCACCCAAGCGCAAGTAAGGAACCCTCAAGCGCGCCAAACTTAAGGCAAACTTTGGAACAGGCTGTCTCTTTGCGTTTGCGCGCCGATGTGCCGCTGGGCTTTTGCCTCTCTGGCGGCCTAGATTCCAGTACGCTGCTCAATTTAGCGGCTCAAATTCAGCAAAAATCAAGCGTAAGCGCACTCAGCGATGGCCTCCACGCCTTTACGGCTGTTCACGACTCTCCGCAAGATGAACGCGCCTGGGCCGCACAAATGATTGCACAGACCAAAGCCACTTGGCATACCACTGAACTCAACAGCAGTCAACTGCTGAAAGCCTTGCCGCAACTCGTTTATCACCAAGATATTCCACTACTAAGCACCAGTACTTTTGCACAAAGTAGCGTCATGCATAGCGCAGCCAAGCAAGGCATCAAGATCTTGATTGACGGCCAAGGCGGCGACGAACTTTTTGCGGGTTACCAAGTTTTTTATCCTACTTTTTTCAAGGAATTATTTTGGTGCCGCAAATGGGGTCGTTTTGTCAAAGAATGGCAGCAGCTCGGCAATTCTCCGAGTTCCAAAAAATATATTGTCAAAGAGTGGAGCAAAGACCTCTTGAGTTTGCTACCTCAAGCACTTCAAAAGCGCATCTGGCGCGCCGGGCAAGCCACAAACGCTTATCTTACTACTGATGGTTTTGTCCTGCGCAAACGCTTCTCCAAACTACAAGATCACCTTACCTACTATTGCCAGGCAAACGAACTCAAAAGCCTATTGCGCTGGGAAGACCGTTGCTCAATGCAATACAGCATTGAATCGCGCACACCATTTGCCGACGACACCCAACTCATGGCCCAAGCGCGGGAGCTAAGCGCTTCTGACCTGATTCACAATGGTTGGTCTAAATTTAAATTGAGACAAGCACTAGACGGTGAACTTCCTCCAAGTATCTCTTGGCGACGCGACAAAAAAGGCTTTTCTGTTCCAGAAAGTCAGTGGCTCATGGAAACCGCAACCTTTTGGCAAGAGCAGATACACTCCAAAGCGCAACTAGACAAAAGTGAACTCATTAACAAAGCAGCACTCCTGAAAGCCCTGCCACGTATTTTTTCGAGCACAGCTTTCGCCTACGAACAAAATTTCGTCTTTAGATATGTTAGCTACTTGATTTGGATTGAGCAGTTTAACATATCGAACTTCCACTAAATACTGGTATTTTTTAGCCCGATTTCAAACTGCCTATTCGGGAGCCCATTGAGCTGAATTTGAGTAGCGTCTGCGCCATCTGGCAAGTACACCGCACACAACGCGTGCTTGACTAAATACAGCTTGCCATGCATCGCTGCAGGCAAGGCACGGTAAATACCGAGTAGTACTTCATAGCGCGGGTATTCTCCGTCGGACTTCGCATCGTGCCAAACTAAAATGGACTTTTCAGATTTGCGCAAGCCAAGCGCCGTACGAGTATCGCGCTCCACAGCCTCTGTGGAGTGGTCGCCATCAATGAAAATCAGATCGCACTTTTGTTTGAATGGGGCCCAGTCAAAAGTAGCAGAGTCGCCAAAAAGGTGGCTTACGTTGGTTAAGTCTTTGGAAAAAAAGCGATGCGAAGCAATGTAAGCTTGGCTCATACCCATTTCTAAAAGGGTTTGATCAGGTAAATTCAGTGTAAAGACTTCTTTAACATAAGGGGCGACATTGGCCGCGCTCTCCCCTCTCCAAGTCCCGATCTCTAAATAGGTTTCTACACTGTAGCGGCGACACAGCAATTGCAATAATGCAAAATCTGTCGCCATAGAGGAGCCCGACAAAAAAGCATAAGGCGCAATCGTGAGCTGCGCAGCTTCTGGCCATCCAAAAACATCCATTTGCTGTAGCTGAAGATGCGGGAACTCTTTTTTGAATGCCTGTTGCAATACCTGCTCATCCTTAAGTATTAAATTCAAGAGTGCTGGCCTTTGTAGGATCAGCCCAAGGGCTTTGATCAGTTTGCTGAATTTATTCATAGCTCGACTTGCGCCAACTCATGCGCATTTGGGTAAATAACTGTATCAACTCCGCTTTGCGCGGAAAAAGTGAAAAGGTAGCGCCATCTTTTAAAAAAAAACGAAGCACTACTATACTCGTGGCGGTATAGGATATACTTGCCGCAATAGCCGCACCCACCGCGCCATAAAAAGGGATGAGCAGCAAAGATGCTAGCAAACTAAGCACCAAGCCAACGCCAGATGCCAATGCATTAACGGCATAGCGCCCGTGCCCCGAAAAATAATGCCCTACCACCAAGGCGTAAGTAAACATCCACACACCCGGTGCAAGTGCCCACATCAAGGCTTGCAAACCTCCGAAGTCTGGGCCAAAAACGAGCTCGTAAAATGCCGATGGCAAGATCAAGAAGAACAAGACGCCCAATAAAGCGGCCAACATGCCAAAACGGGTCAGTTTTTCGGTCAATTGAATGGTGTAATTATGATCCTGCGCATTGGAAATAACAGCATACTGCCACAAGGAAATACTCGTGGCGATGAGCCAAATAGATTCGGTGATGGAACTTGCATTGGAAAAGACCCCAACTGCCGCCTCGCCTTTGTATTGCTCTAAAATGTAGAAACTCGCTCTAAAACTAAGCAGTTGCAAGACATGCGCTAGCTGATTGTAAAATCCTAGCGCAAACATTTTTTTCCAAATGGCAAGCCAAGTACTGCCCCTTGCTTGCTGCTCTGGAAAGAATTTTAACAGGCCTATCACACTTATTATCAATGAACTCAGATAAGCCACATAAAGAGCTTCTTCATAAATAAGTATTCCTTGAAAATACCACTGAGCTGTACAGGTAACGAAAGTTAGAAAGGGAATTGATAGCGCTATAAGGTTGTATACCTTGAGCTTTTGCTGACCCAATAACAAAGCAGAATGAACGGAACCTGCCGCACTAATTGCACTCAAGACCACTACATGCACTAAATAAGTAATTGAGAAAATATCTATAAGCCACAAGCTCATAAACGCAAAACAACTCACAAAAACAATCCAAATATAGGATGCACCAAGCAGCCCTAGCCAGGCAAAGCGAGAAGATAAATACACCAGTGCCGCACCACCTACCAATGAATCAAAAATGGTGAGGATAGCAATTGAGGTCAGGAGCAAACTTTGCTCACCCTTACCTACTGCGCCAGTAAGCTGCGAAAAAAGAACGACGAGACCTAGATTAAGCAGTGCAGAAAGCACCCTGACGCCAAAATTGCCAAAAATACTACGCCACATCTTTGTTGAGCACCAGTTGATAGGCCTCTAAAAACAGACCAGCAATGGCTGTTGGGCTATATTTTTGCAGCGCAACTTGATGAAGATCTTGCGCTACATATTGGCGTTGCTGGATTTCAATCATGGCAGCTAAAAGCGCTTGTTCATTTTCTGAAGCGACCAAAATACCATTGCTATCGTTGATGAGCTCCGCGACACCACCCACCTGCGTTGAAATCATGGGCGTGCCCGTAGAGAGCGCCTCTAACAAGACGCAGGGTAAATTTTCAAAGCGGCTACTCAAGACCAACGCATCGGCAAACTGCAGCAATGAAGCCACGCCCGAGCTGTCTTGGCGACCATGAAAGTGAATGGAATTTGCAAACTCAAAACCTTTGATTAGTTTGGCGTAAGCATTGTAATCACCGTCGGAAATGACGTGCAACTCTACTTTGGCTTGCTGTTTTTTGAGTTGATGAAAGGCGCGCAACAGCAAATGAAAGTTTTTTTGCTCGGGGTCTAACGAAGAAATATGAACAAACCTATAGACGCTGTGTGGGCGCTTTTCAACGGGTGCAAAAACCAACGGATCAACCACATTGGGCACTACTTTCATGGGTGCATTGATGCCAAAGCGTTGCATGGCGGCTGCCAAATCTAGTGATACTGGCATAATGAGATTTGCTCTTTTACCAATCCAGCGCAAAAAGAACTGCTGAAATCGTGTGGGTTGTGGCTGTGCAGTTTCGTGATAGCAGGTCCAATGTTCGGTAAAGAGCAACGGAATGCGCCACCTGAGCTTGAGTAAAAGACCGACAAGACCAATTGGAAATAGCACGTTGGCATGGATCAGACTGGGCTTACCAAGTTTGGTTTGGGCGGCAAACTTCCAGTAGGCAGCGAAAATCTTGAAATAATTGACCAACAGACCAATTATAAAGACTTCATTTTTTGGAATATACACCACGTGTGCTTCATAGGGTGCTGCCGCTGCTTGATGAGTTGTGGTTTGGTGACGCGTACTCAAGACCACATGTACCATGGCCACATCGGCTACTTGTTGGGCGGCAAGGATGTGCTGTTGCACAAAGTTTCCTTCAGTTGGCTTGAGTTCTGTGGGGTACCAACTCGAAATAAATAATACTTTTGGCCGCGCTTGCATAGGTTGAATTTACAGATTCTTTTGGTATACTTCCTCGATTTGTTGGAGCGCGTAATCGATTTCTTCTTTGGTCGTAAAGCGCGAGAAAGAAAAGCGCGCGTTAGGCCTAGACATATCTGCACCAATGCCTTCGAGCACATGTGAGCCTTTAGTAGCGCCTGAAGTGCAAGCAGATCCTCCACTCACGGCAACCCCTTTCAAGTCGAGCGTAAACAACAACAAGCCTGCTTTGGCGGTAGCCGGCAAACACACATTGAGGACGGTATACAACGCTTTTTCATAACTGGTTTCGCCATGAAATAGCACTTCCGGAAAAAGCGCCTGCAAACGGTTGATCATGTAGTTTTTGAGACCCCACACGTGGTTTTGATGTGCTTCGAGGTCGGTATAGGCGAGTTCAATAGCTTTTGCCAAACCAACCACACCTGCAATATTTTCGGTGCCACCGCGCAAGCCGCGTTCTTGCGATCCCCCATGAATGAGCGGATTGACGCGCGTTTTTTTGTTTACATATAAAAAACCAATGCCTTTTGGACCATGAAATTTATGGGCGGCACAGGTAATGAAATCGATGTCGAGGGCAGCTAAATCAAAATGGTAGTGCCCCATGGTTTGAACGGTATCTGAATGGAAATAAGCCCCGTATTGTCTGCAAAGTCTTGCAACAAGCTCGAGCGGAAGCAAGGTGGCAATTTCGTTGTTGGCATGCATCAGTGACACAATTGTAGGCGTTGGTACTTGCAATAGCTGCTCGAGCGCTTGTAAATTGACGTTACCTTTTGCGTCCAGGTCCAAATAAACAACTTCAATGCCGTCGGAAACTTTTAAAGCCTCAGCGGTATGCCCTACTGCGTGGTGCTCTATGGAAGTGGTAATAATGCGCTTGACACCAAGTTGTGTGACGGCTGCATGCAAAGCCATGTTGTCGGCTTCAGTGCCACCTGATGTAAAGATGAGCTCCGAGGGCGCACAGTTGAGCGCTTGGGCAATACTGCGTCTTGAATTTTCTAAAAGCGCCTTGGCCTGACGACCAAAAGCGTGAGTAGAGGATGGATTCCCAAAGGTATGAAACAATACCGGGATCATGGCTTCTACCACCTCTGGTGCAACAGGTGTGGTGGCGGCGTTGTCAAGATAGACGTTCATTCAATCTGTTTTGCCACGAAGATACTAAAATTAGTTTGCTTATCTTTGAGTAATGAATGCTCCGCTCGCAGAACGCATGCGTCCACAGACGCTAGATCAGTACATTGGTCAGCAACATCTATTGGCGCCAAACGCTTCTTTGAGGCGGGCCCTCGACGCAGGCGTCATCCCCTCCATGATTTTTTGGGGCCCTCCTGGCATCGGCAAAACCACCTTGGCGCAGCTCATCGCCCAGCATCTCGGGCGCCCAATCCATACACTTTCTGCCATTTCTAGCGGCGTTAAAGACGTAAGAGAGGTCATTGCCAAAGTACAAGGCGGCGGCATGTTCAGCCCTAAAGGCAGCATACTTTTCATCGACGAAATCCATCGCTTTTCCAAAGCGCAGCAGGATTCTTTACTCGGCGCCGTCGAAAAGGGCATCATTACCCTCATTGGCGCCACCACTGAAAACCCATCATTTGAAGTTATTTCGGCTTTGCTCTCACGCTGCCAGGTTTACACCTTGGAACACCACAGCCAAAAAGACCTCCTCTCCCTTTTGGAAAGAGCCATTAAGGAAGATCCAATTCTGCAAAGAAAGCAGATCTCCTTACTGGAAACCAATGCCCTTTTGCGCATTTCTGGCGGAGACGCCCGCAAATTACTCAACGTCTTTGAAATCATTATAGGTACTTTTCAATCACAAGTCCAAATTGAGATTACCGACGAAATTGTTTTGCAAAATGCCCAACAGAGTTTGGCCAGCTACGACAAAGACGGCGAACAACATTACGACATCATTTCGGCGTTTATCAAATCAGTCAGGGGCTCCGATCCCAATGCGGCTGTGTATTGGCTTGCGCGAATGGTAGAAGGCGGCGAAGATCCCAAATTCATTGCGCGGCGTTTGGTTATTTTAGCCGCCGAAGACATCGGCCTGGCCAATCCAAATGCGCTTTTACTAGCCAACGCTTGTTTTCAGGCCATAGAAAATGTCGGCTGGCCAGAGTCTCGGATCATTCTGAGCGAATGCACGCTCTATTTAGCGAGTTCTCCAAAAGGCAATGCTGCTTATATGGCCATCAATCAGGCCCAACAAATAGTACAAAAAACAGGCAACCTCGGCGTGCCACTTGCCCTGCGCAACGCACCAAGCGCACTCATGAAAGAGCTCGGCTATGGCGACGGCTACCAATACAGTCATGATCATACGGGCAACTTCTACAACCAAGAATTTTTGCCCTCAGAAATTACCGGCACCAACTTTTTTCATCCGGGCAGCGCCCAGAAAGAGCAAGAAATCGCACAACAAATTAAAAAATGGTGGCAAGACAAATACAAATTTTAAGCGGCGCCTTGCTCTTTTACGGATGGGTCCTCCCCCTATCCTACTTGCCGCTGTGGCTACTCTACGGCCTAGCTGGCTTGCTCCGTTTATTATTTTGCACCATTCTTCCTTATCGCCGAAAAGTCATCGATCAAAACTTAAAGCTAGCTTTTCCGAATTCATCTCTAAACGAAAGAAAACAAATCCGAAAAGATTTTTACCGTTATTTCTCAGACCTTCTGGTTGAATCTGTCAAGAACCTGACGATTTCCGAAAAACAGTTATTGCAGCGCATGCAGCTTGAAAACCCTGAAGTCCTGGAAGAAATCAAAGCGCTGAACAAACCTATTCTGTTGGTTGCAGGCCATTACAACAATTGGGAATGGCTCATCAGCGCGCAAGCCCTCTGGTTCAAGCAACCTTGTTTTGGTATAGGCATGCCACTGAGCCATCCTTTTTGGGACCACAAATTAACCCAAAGAAGATCCAGATTTGGTTTAAAGGTTGTACACGCGAAGACCTACTCAAGCGCATTTGGTACACAACAACCTGTCATCCTTGTTTTGGCCGATCAAGCGCCAAGTTCAGCCGCTAATTGCTTGTGGTTACCTTTTCTCGGACAACAAAGTGCCGTGATCTTCGGCCCTGAATACATGGCCAATAAATACGATTGCGCTGTAGTTTATGTCAATCTATCAAATTCTAAAAGAGGATATTACAATGTTAAATTTGAAGTAATAGTCGAAGAATCTAAAGAACTGGCTTACCGAGAGCTGAGCCAAATGCACCTTCAAAAACTCGAAAAACAAATTAAAGACAACCCAGCGCGCTGGCTTTGGTCTCACAAGCGCTGGAAGCACCAAAAACCTTCAAATTGGCCCGAAATACAACAACAATTAACAGCACAATTTGAAGGGAAATTCCGTAACCATGTTTAAATTTATTTTATGCACAGGCTTGCCGCTATTTAGCATGGCACAAGTGCAGGTGTACTTTCAAAAAACCACCAACAAAGAATACCACCGCGCGCTCACAACCCTTCCCAATGGGCAAATTTTGAGTGGTTCCAGCGAGGCCAACATTAGGTTACACGCATCATCCGGAGAAGTTCTACAAAAAAGCGAATTTGGGGCGCCTTTAAAAGAAATCCGAGACCTCGCTCAAACGCCAAAAGGATTTATCGCCATGCAAAGTCATGACTCAAGCGGACTTGTTTTGCTCGATCAAAATCTTCAAATAGATACCATCATTTACCCCTTAGGCAAAAGAAATGCGCTTTTTTTAGATGGCATTTG
>Ga0114968_10000580_pt1 | contig 27030 bp, 23 predicted proteins | sample M_130807_EF_Meta_FD_87020 | JGI IMG/M metagenome (GOLD analysis project Ga0114968, IMG submission 87020) | Freshwater microbial communities from Lake Montjoie, Canada to study carbon cycling - M_130807_EF_MetaG | ecosystem: Environmental > Aquatic > Freshwater > Lake | place: Lake Montjoie... | reverse complement strand
ACCCCTTGCTTTCCTCGCATCGCATATTCAGCCGCACTTCCAGTATCGCCAGAAGTCGCTCCAAGGATATTTAACTGTTCACCCCTTCTCAATAACTCATACTCGAATAAATTTCCTAATAATTGCATGGCCATATCCTTGAAAGCCAAGGTGGGTCCATTAGAAAGTTCAAGGATTGAGATGTTGGAATCGAGTTTTCTCAAGGGTGTGATCAAAGGGTCACCAAATATCTCTGCACGGTAAGTTTTGACACACAAACCCATTAAATCCTGAGCAGGAATATCATCTATGTATAAAGATAAGATTTCAAATGCCAGATACGCATATCCCTTGGTGTGATAGATATTGCGCAATCTGTTCAAATTTTCTAGATTTAAATAAGGGTATCTTTCAGGCAGATAAAGACCTCCATCTGGAGCTAAGCCTTCCAGCAGAATATCGCAAAATTTTTGTTTTTGAGCATACCCTCGTGTTGAGACATAAAACATCAGTTGAAATCTTCCTTGCGAATACGAATAACAGGTACCAAAACGGTAGATAGTTTTTGAATCTCGGATATGGCCAATTCCATCACGGATTCTTTAGCCTCATGCGTGAGAATAATGAGTTCAGTTTGCTTGCTTTCTGCGCTAGCTGGTTGCTGCAACATAGCATCTACACTGATGCCATGATCAGCTAGTATGCTGGAAATACTGGCAAGCACACCAGATTGATCTGCAACCCCTATGCGCAGGTAATTGCAAGTTGAAACATCAGCAATAGAAATGATTTGCGTGAATTGAGTATGTTCATATCGGAAACCCAAATCAGCTACCCGTTGATCAGGATCAGCTTTTGCAAGTCTGCTGATGTCTATCAGATCAGCAATAACTGCACTTGCGGTAGGTTCACCACCAGCACCTTTGCCGTAATACATGCTTGTTCCTAGGGCATCCGAGTTCACCATCACTGCATTCATTGCACCCTCTACTTTTGCAAGTAACGATCTCTCTGAAATTAAACAAGGATGGACTCTAACCTCAACTCCTTGGGCCGTTTGCTTTGTAATGCCTAACAATTTGATTCTGTAACCCAACTGCTCAGCAAATTGCATATCTTGTGATTGAAGATGCGAAATTCCTTCAATATATGTTTGATCAAATGGAATAGGGATGCCATAGGCAATGGCAGCCAAGATACTGCACTTGTGTGCGGCATCAATACCTTGTATGTCAAAAGTAGGATCAGCTTCGGCATATCCTAATCGCTGTGCCTCTGTTAAGGCTTGTTGGAATCCCCAATGCTTTTCACTCATTTGAGTCAAGATAAAGTTGGTTGTGCCATTGATAATGCCAGCTATCCATTGAATTCGGTTGGCTGATAGGCCTTCGCGGAGCACTTTAATGACAGGGATTCCGCCGGCAACCGATGCTTCAAACCCGACCATGACGCCTTTTTTTCGTGCTGCTTCAAAAATTTTTCCGCCATGAGTAGCAAGCAGTGCTTTATTGGCCGTCACCACATGCTTTCCTGATTCGATAGCTTTCATGACTATTTCAAATGCAAAACCATAACCGCCTATCAATTCAATAACAGCATCAATTTCTGCGTTAGCAATGATTTCATGGGCATCAGATACCACACGACAATCAGCGCTCACTATAGACTTTACTTTCGCAGTATCAAGGTCAGCAACCATAGAGATGTTCAAAGGGCGGCCCAAACGCCGCTCAATTTGATCTTGGTTTTGAATCAATAACTGATAAGTACTGCTTCCAACAGTTCCAAATCCAATTAAACCAACTTGAAGCGGTTTTAACATTGCGGATTCTTTCGGTAATTTTCTAAAAATTTAGCAATACGTTCAATAGCAACTGTCAGTTCATCTTCATGTGGCAGAAACACTATTCTGAAATGGTCTGTTGTCGGCCAATTGAATCCAGTGCCTTGTACCAGCAAAACTTTTGTCTCTTGCAATAGTTCATTGATAAAGTGCTGATCGTTTTTGATTGGATATATTTTGGGGTCTAACTTAGGAAACATATAGAGTGCGGCTTGTGGCTTGACACAAGATACACCGGGAATGGCTGTGATTAATTCATAGGCTAAATCACGCTGTCTTCTTAGCCTGCCGCCAGGCTTGATCAAATCATTGATCGTTTGATAGCCTCCAAGTGCGGTTTGAATGGCGGATTGGCCGGGTACATTGGCGCATAACCGCATTGACGACAGCATGTTAAGCCCCTCAATGTAATCCTTCGCTGGTTTTTTATCACCAGATACCACCAACCATCCCGCCCTGTAACCACATGACCTGTAACTTTTGGACAGTGAGTTAAAGGTCAAAGTAAGCACATCTTTAGACAAACTTGCCATTGCCGTATGGTGAACACCGTCATACAGGACTTTGTCATACACCTCATCGGCAAAAATAATTAATCCATGCTCTCTGGCTAAATCAACAATACTTTTCAACAAATCATCTGAATACAAAGCGCCAGTGGGATTATTTGGGTTAATGACCACAATACCTTTGGTTTTTTTGGTTATCTTAGCTTTGATGTCTTCTATATTTGGCATCCATCCGTTGCCTTCATCACATAAATAATGAACTGGCGTTCCTCCAGACAAACTGACCGCAGCAGTCCACAGTGGATAATCAGGGGCAGGGAGTAACAACTCATCGCCTGTATTGAGTAAAGCATTGGTAGCCATGACTATCAGTTCGCTGGCCCCATTACCCAAATAAATATCATCTAAATTTACGCCTTCTACACCTTGTTGCTGTGAGTAGTGCATGACAGCTTTACGAGCAGCAAAAATGCCCTTACTGTCTGAATAAGCAGCAGCACCTGGTAGGTTGCGAATAATGTCTTGCTGAATTTCCTCTGGCGCATCAAATCCAAAAACAGCAAGATTGCCTATATTCAATTTAATAATCTTATGGCCTTCTTCTTCCATTTGACGGGCCTTTTCCAACACTGGACCGCGAATGTCGTAGCACACATTGTCCAACTTGGATGATTTATGAATGGTTTTCAACTCAACTCCATGATCAGTTCGTATGAAAAGTCTATAATTTGACCATAATTCGGGACGAATTCCTGCCCGCTTCAATTGGAATTATGAAAATACAGCCTGATAGATCTGACAATCTCTCAATAACCGCTTACGGTGACTCATGGATTGCGGTTAACGGTAAGCAATACCCCCACAGTTTGTTTATAAGTTTCGAGGGCTTGATTCATCAATGGGAGATTTCATCCTTGGAGGGAATGGAACCCAAGCATGCTAATTTAATCTTTGATTCTGATTGTGAAATATTGATTTGGGGCTCAGGTAGGACACAAAAAATGCTCTCACCCCAAGTGCTGATCGGTTTCTTCAACAAAGGGATTGGTGTTGAGTCTATGGATACTGCTGCTGCTTGCAGAACCTTCAACATATTAAGGAATGAAGGGCGCAAGGTATCCGCCATTTTTCTTCTTGATGAAAATCTATGATTAAAAATTATTTTGTAGGCAAGCAAATACTGACAGATAAAGCAAATGTCTTTTCGATATAAAATGGAGTTACACCGAATCAACTCTTCGGACTCTTCTGTCACAACGGATCCAGCACCATGGCGATTGTTCTCAATAAACACCTACCCGAATTTGAAGCAAACGCTACAGGCGGCGTCAAAGTTACACACCATTCACACATTGGTCAAACTGTTATTTTGTACTTCTATCCCAAAGACAATACCCCTGGATGCACGACTGAAGCCATGCAATTCAGAGATAAATTCAAAGATTTCACCAAAGCTGGCGCTGTTATTTTTGGAGTTTCGCGCGATAACATGCGTTCTCATGACAGCTTCAAAGAAAAATTAGAACTTCCATTTGAATTGATCGCTGACACAGAAGAGAAAATGTGTCACATGTTTGGTGTTGTTAAAAATAAAATCATGTATGGCAAAAAGGTCAAAGGAATTGAGCGTAGTACATTTCTCATTGGCGTTGATGGCGTTCTTAAGCAGGAGTGGCGCGGATTAAAAGTTCCTGGCCATGTTGATGAAGTACTCAAAGCGGTAAAAGCCCTCAAAAAGTCAACCGCTTCAGTCTGATTCATGCCTCTTCCATCACAACCGCGCAAAAGAGCCGACTTACTCCAAGCAACAAACCCTAGAAAATCGGCTGTTTCAAAAATTGGCATAAAAAATAATCTCTTAGAAGAGGTGGACATGTCGCCTGCGAGCTTTGAACCGCAAGACGCAATTGCGGTCATTGGAATTCAACATAATGAGGCCACAAAAAATCCCCGATCAACGACACGCAAACATATTGAGAGCAACACTCACTCACAAGAGAAGATCAAACAAAATAGAAAGAACAAAGATGTTGTAAAAAAACTCTTTGTCTTGGATACAAACGTTTTGATGCACGATCCCATGTGCCTTTTTCGGTTTGAAGAACATGATATTTTCTTACCTATGATTGTTCTAGAAGAACTAGACAGTCATAAAAAAGGCATGACAGAGGTTGCAAGAAATGCTCGTCAAACCAGCAGATTACTCGACGGCTTGGTGGGAATACACAACTCAGACATCTCAAACGGTTTAACCTTATCTAGCACTGGCCATAAAGAAGTAGGAGGAAAACTCTTCTTCCAAACCATGCCACTCGCATTTGAGTTACCTGTCAGTCTTCCCCAAGGAAAAGCAGACAATCAGATTTTAGGTGTTGTTAAAGCACTTGGGGATTTACATTCTGATAGACAGGTTGTTTTAGTCAGTAAAGACATCAATATGAGGGTTAAGGCAAGAGCCCTTGGGTTACATGCTGAAGACTATCAAAACGACAAAACACTGGAAGATGGAGATCTACTTTATTCTGGAGCCTTAGCTTTGAGCTCAGACTTCTGGTCTAAGCAAGCTAAAACCATTGAGAGTTGGCAAAGCGCTGGTCACACCTATTACCGAATCAGCGGAGCGGTTGTATCAAGTCTTCATATCAATCAATTCATTTTTTTTGAGTCTCCCGGGGAACCCAGCTTGTATGCAAGGGTTACTGAAATAAGAGGCAAAACAGCTGTTTTTAAAACGCTGAAAGATTTCAGTCATTTGAAAAATGCTGCCTGGGGAATTACAACAAGGAACAGAGAGCAAAATTTCGCACTGAATATGTTGATGGATTCAGATATTGATTTTGTGACTTTGACTGGCACAGCGGGTACTGGTAAAACCTTACTAGCTTTAGCTGCCGGCCTAGTTCAAGTATTAGACGAACGTCGGTATACAGAAATTATTATGACTCGAGCAACCGTCAGTGTCGGTGAAGACATAGGCTTTTTGCCAGGTACAGAAGAAGAAAAAATGGGCCCGTGGATGGGTGCGCTTGATGATAATTTAGAAGTGCTTGGAAAAACCGACACCAGCGCTGGTGAGTGGGGCCGTGCTGCAACCAGTGAATTAATCAGAAGCAAAATCAAAATCAAAAGTTTGAACTTTATGCGCGGCAGAACTTTTTTAAATAAGTTTGTCATTATTGATGAAGCTCAAAACTTAACCCCTAAACAAATGAAGACCTTGATTACCAGAGCAGGGCCTGGGACAAAAATCATTTGCATGGGTAATATTGCCCAAATTGATACACCCTACTTAACAGAGGGCTCCTCCGGACTGACCTATGCAGTTGACAGATTTAAAGGATGGCCACACGGCGGACACATCACCCTTGCTAGAGGTGAGAGATCACGACTTGCAGACTACGCCAGCGAAGTTCTGTAAGTCTAATAATCGGCGTTGCTTCCCGCGTAAGACTCAAACTTGGTAATGGGTTTAAGAAAGGTCAATTTAACCATCCCTGTTGGCCCGTTTCGCTGCTTTCCAATGATTATTTCTGCGACTCCTGGCTCTTTTGAATCTTTGTTGTAATAGTCATCTCTGTAAATAAACATAATCACGTCTGCATCTTGCTCAATCGCACCTGACTCGCGCAAATCGCTCATCATTGGACGCTTATCGGTTCGCTGCTCAACACCACGGTTTAACTGAGAGAGGGCAATCACAGGACACTGCAGTTCTTTGGCAAGCATTTTTAATCCACGAGAAATCTCACCTAATTCAGTCGCTCGGTTATCACCATCCCCGCCACTACTGCCACTCATTAATTGCAAATAATCCACAACAACCAATCCCAATTTTCCACAAGTACGTGCAAGGCGGCGTGCACTTGCCCTGAGTTCAGCTGTGGTCAAACCTGGTGTTTCATCTATGGATAGAGAAACATTGCGTAATCTTTCAACAGCCTCAGTCAGTCTGGGCCATTCCTCATCTATCAGTTTGCCAGTTCTCAGTCTTGTCTGATCAATTCTGCCAATAGAACCCACTATACGGATGGCCAACTGAGAAGCGCCCATTTCCATTGAAAAAACAGCAACTGGAAGCCCTTCATTTAGAGCTACATTTTCAGCAATATTAATGGCTAAGGCTGTTTTACCCATAGATGGTCTGGCAGCCAATACGATCAAGTCCCCTGCTTGCATACCAGAAGTCATTCGATCAAGGTCAAAAAATCCAGTGGGAACGCCTGTAATGTCATTTGGATTTTGAGACATCTCTTCAACCCTATCTAAGAGTTGAACGACTAAATTACCCATCGATTGAAAGCCCTGGCGCATGCGCGAGCCTTCCTCACCGATATTAAATATCTTCTGCTCCGCTTCATCCAGAATATTAGGTACAGGGCGTCCATTGGTATTCATAGCAGATGTAGCGATTTCATCGCTCACACTGACCAGTTTTCTGAGAATAGCTCGCTCGCGAACAATCTCAGCGTAACGACGTATGTTGGCAGAGCTCGGTACGTATTGCGCCAAGGAATTTAAAAAAGCCAATCCGCCTATTTCTTCTGATTTACCTTGACTTTGTAATTGTTCAAAAACAGTAATGACATCGGCAGCTCTGTTTGCGTTAATCAATCCACTGACGGAGGTGAATATGAGGCGATGTTCATAACGGTAGAAATCGCTTTCACTTAAGACGTCACCAATCTTGTCCCACGCGCTGTTGTCCAGTAAGAGGCCACCAAGAACACTGGCCTCTGCCTCCACCGAATTGGGGGGTATGCGTAATTGAGCAATTTGCCGATCAATAGATGAAGATGATTCTTCAAACTCTGGAAAAACAACAGCCATTTTTATCCTCTAAAAGATTGATGGTATTCAAACCGCAGCTTCTTGTCACTGTATAAACTTGTTGAAAATACTGAGGATAAGTTCATGAGGTTGTGAATAACTTTGGCATAAAAAAACCGCCCCAAAGAGCGGTTTTTAAAAGTAGCAACAAATTATGCAGATTCACCGTATACAGATACTTGTATATCTACTAAAACATCTGTATGAAGTGAAACAGATACAGGGGAATCACCCACCACTTTAATTGGCCCTTTAGGCATGCGGATTTGAGCTTTGGATACTGCATATCCCATCTTGCCCAACTCTTCAGCAATATCAAAATTAGTGACAGATCCAAACAGTCGACCGTCCACACCAGCTTTCTGTGTGATTTTGACAGTAGTACCTTTTAACTTTTCACCTTGCGTCTGAGCAGTATCCAATTTTTCATGGGCTGCCTTTTCTAACTCAGCACGTCTTTCCTCAAATTCCTTAATGGCTACACCGGTTGCACGGCGAGCTTGGCCCGATGGAATCAGAAAATTTCTTGCATAGCCGTCTTTGACTTTGACGATCTCACCTAAATTTCCCAGATTCACAACTTTTTCAAGAAGAATAATTTGCATGTTGCGACTCCTTAGATTTTGTGCTGATCGGTATATGGCAACATTGCCAAGAATCGAGCACGCTTGATGGCCGTGTTCAATTGTCTCTGATATATGGCTCTGGTACCGGTTAGACGGGCCGGGATGATCTTTCCATTCTCAGCAATGAAATCTCTCAGCGTGTCTATATCTTTGTAGTCGATTTCTTCAACGCCAGTGACTGTGAACCGACAAAACCTTTTACGCTTAAAAAGTAAGGACTGGGTGTTGCGCTTGGGGCGCTTGTCTTTGTTAAATTTTTTAAAAGTTGCCATGATGGGCTCCTAGGAAACAGATTGGTACGATTGGATATGAAAAACTACATGCTTTGAGTTAGAACCAGATGCCAAAAAACCGTTGAATAAAAAAGCAGATTCCATCGATTGTGAAACTAGCTTTTCTGCCGAAATTCCAATAACTTTTGCTTTGATTAAAAAGCTAAGTTTTCTCTGAATTCCTGCTTCTTCAATTTCAGATTCATGTCTTAGTTGAATATCCAATACCGGGAGTCCGGATGGCGTGTATCGCAGCGCTGAAATTTCAACAATGCGAGCAATCAACTCAACATGATTCACATCTGGTTAAAACTCAAGCTTGAAATTCAGTGTGTTGAGTTTTGCGGGCTTCTTCGCGCTCAACAGTTTTCATCATCAAAGATGGGGTAGTTTCTGCTTTCTTCTTAGCAACCGTCAAATGACGCAAAACAGCATCATTAAACTTAAAAGCATGTTCTAACTCAGCCATTACTTCTTGATTGGCTTCAATGTTCAAACACAAATAATGAGCTTTGGCTAATTTGTTGATCATATAGGTCAACTGACGTCTACCCCAATCTTCCAGGCGATGAACTTTGCCCGATCCATTGGTAATTAAACTTTTGTACCGCTCAAGCATGGCAGGTACTTGCTCACTCTGATCCGGGTGTATCAGCAATACGATTTCATAATGACGCATAAACTCTCCTTGTGGAATAAGCCACCCACAGCGTCTTCAGTGGTATGGCAAGGTGAAAGCCAAACATTATAGCAATCTTAGTTAGGCTTTCTCTTGGGCTAGAGCCAAAGCATTCCAAGTAGAAATAACGCTGTCGGGGTTAAGAGAAATGGATTCAATTCCCATCTTTACCAGCCACAGTGCGAAATCAAGATGATCGCTTGGGCCCTGACCGCAAATTCCCACGTATTTATTTTTCTTTTGACAAGCTTCAATCGCCTTTGCAAGAAGTATTTTTACGGCAGGATCTCTTTCATCAAAATCAGCTGCAAGCAATGGCATTCCAGAATCTCGATCTAAGCCTAGGGTAAGTTGGGTCAGGTCATTTGATCCTATAGAAAACCCATCAAAAAATGTCAGAAAATCATCAGCAAGCAATGCATTGCTTGGTACTTCGCACATCATGATGAGCTTCAAATCGTTTTCGCCCCGCTTTAATCCGTGTTGGGCCAATAAATCGACTACTTTTTGAGCTTGGCCTAAGGTTCTTACGAAGGGAACCATGATTTGTACATTTGTCAACCCCATTTCATCTCTGACATACCGCAAAGCTTGGCATTCCATGGCAAACGCTTCTTGAAAATCATGACTTAAATACCTGGCAGCACCTCTGAATCCAAGCATGGGATTTTCTTCCTCTGGCTCATACCTATTGCCGCCAATCAGTTTTCTATATTCATTAGATTTGAAATCTGATAGACGCACAATCACAGGCTTGGGCCAAAAAGCTGCAGCTATGGTTGACACGCCTTCCGTCACCTTATCGATGAAAAAAGACTTAGGGGAGGCATGTCCTCTTGCAACTGATTCAACCGCCTTTTTCAATTCTGTGTCTATGTTTGGATAATCCAAAATCGCCTTAGGGTGGACACCGATGATGTTATTGATGATGAACTCCAATCGGGCCAGCCCCACTCCGGCGTTCGGAAGTTGAGCAAAATCAAAAGCCATGCTTGGATTGCCAATATTCATCATGATTTTGGTATTGATGTCAGGCATCACGCCGCGCTGTACTTCAGAAATTTCTGTTTCTAGAACACCGTCGTATATAAATCCAGTATCACCTTCGGCACAACTGACAGTGACTAAACTTTCAGAAACCAAAATCTCAGTTGCATTTCCACAGCCTACAACTGCTGGTATGCCAAGTTCTCGCGCGATGATGGCTGCATGACAAGTTCTCCCCCCCCTATTGGTGACAATCGCACTCGCTCGTTTCATCACAGGTTCCCAATTGGGATCGGTCATGTCCGTCACAAGAATATCGCCCGGTTGCACACTTTCCATTTGAGAAGAATGACTCACCAGTCTGACAGGACCTGTACCAATTTTTTGGCCAATCGCCCTACCCTCAGCTAAAACAGTTCCTTTATTTTTTAAACGGAATCGTTGTTCAGACTTGCCTTTTGATTGACTCTTTACTGTCTCAGGTCTAGCTTGCAATATATATAAATGACCATCTAGGCCATCCTTACCCCACTCAATATCCATGGGATGCCCGTAATGATTTTCAATAAGTACGGCATATTTCGCCAATTGATTGATTTCTAAATCGGTCAATGAATATCGGTTTCGCATTTCAGACGGTACATCTTCAATAGAAACCAATTTGCCGTTTTGTTTTCGCTCCACTTCTGAGGCGAATTTCATCTGTATTAATTTTGAACCTAAACTTCTTCGGACTATGGCCTTTTTCCCTGCAGACAGCATAGGTTTATGGACATAAAACTCGTCAGGATTGACAGCACCTTGGACGACTGTTTCACCTAATCCGTAACTTGAAGTGATAAAAACTACATCCTTAAAACCCGATTCAGTATCGATAGTAAACATAACGCCTGAGGTTGCCAGATCGGATCTGACCATCTTTTGAACACCAGCAGACAAAGCCACATCAGAGTGCTTGAATCCCTTGTGGACCCGATAGCTGATGGCACGATCGTTATACAAAGAAGCAAAAACTTCTTTGATTTTCACCAAAATATCGTCTATACCTTGAACATTCAAAAAACTTTCTTGTTGGCCTGCGAATGATGCATCTGGCAAATCCTCTGCTGTTGCAGATGAGCGCACAGCATATGAAGCTTTTGCATCTTGACCATTTAATTTCTGAAAAGCCAAGCGAATTTCATTTTCAAGTATTTCAGGTAAGGCTTGGTCAATAATCCATTGCCGAATCATGGCCCCTGTTGTGGCTAAATCAGATAAATTTTCTGAGTTTAAATTTTCAAGAGCAGTTTCAATTCGATTATCTAAATTCTCTTGTTTAAGAAAAACGCGAAATGCATGTGAAGTGGTGGCGAAACCACTAGGCACCCTAACCTCAGTTGGGATTTGCGAAATCATTTCTCCTAAGCTGGCATTTTTTCCCCCCACATCTTCTACATCAGACATTCGTAAATTTTCGAATGGAACGACCATTGCCGAGGAATTGAAAAGATCAGACATGAAATACTCCAAAAATAAAAAAACGAAACGCAGTGAGTCACTTTTTTTAAGTTCTCACTGGACATGCACTGAACCGCAAAAACATTCATTCGAATGTAGGTAATATTTGGCTTTGGCATGCTTAAATTCTGTTAGGCTTATTTTAAAGCTTAGCTTCAATTCAATTTACTGAGATCAATATGTCGATCCGAACAGTTTTTTTTGTATCCGATGGAACCGGCATCACTGCGGAAACATTTGGCAATGCCATTTTGGCCCAGTTTGAGATTCAACCGCTGCACATCAGACTTCCCTTTATTGATTCAATAGAAAAAATATGGACAGCAGTAGAAAGAATCAATCAAACTGCTGAAAAAGAAGGCAACAAGCCTATTGTTTTTACAACTTTGGCAAAAGATGAATTACTTGAAATTTTGACGCTCAACACTAATGCCGTCATCATGGATATGTTCAGCACATTTGTAAAACCGCTTGAAATTGAGTTTGGCATTAAATCAAATCACCGGATAGGCAGATTTTCAGACATCAGCAAAAGTAAAGCCTATCATGACCGCATTGAAGCTATCAATTTCAGCCTGGCGCACGATGACGGACAAAAAAATACGGATCTAGAAAATTCTGATGTCATTCTCGTAGGGGTAAGCCGTAGCGGTAAAACCCCCACAAGTTTGTATTTGGCAATGCAATACGGGCTCAAAGCGTCTAACTATCCACTCATACCTGAGGACTTTGAAAGACAACAACTTCCATCTGCTTTGGTTCCTCACCTGAAAAAAATATTTGGCTTAACCATCACTGCTGACAGATTAAGTGAAATTAGAAACGAACGAAGACCCAATTCTCATTACGCTAAATTGAATAATTGCCAGTATGAAGTTAAATCAGCAGAATCAATGATGAAACTTTATGGTATCCGATGGTTATCAACAACAACTAAAAGCATAGAGGAAATCGCAACAACAATTATTCAAGAGGTCAAACCTGACCGATTGACCTACTGAATGATTTCAAAGATCAATCGCAGCAATCCCTGCCTTTGCTATCTGCGCATCTTCATTTGACTTTACGCCGCTTACTCCTACGGCACCGATCACAGCGCCATCTTTGATGATAGGCACGCCACCTTCAAGCATTCCATGTATGACAGGTGCGCTGAGGAAAGACAATCTGCCGTTGTTGATGATGTCTTCGTAAATTTTGGTTTCTCGACGCCCCAATGCAGCAGTTTGCGCTTTGGCAGGTGCAATGTGAGCTGAAATTGGAGCGGCGCCATCCAGCCTATGCAACCAAAGTAAATGTCCGCCCTCATCCACAATGGCAATTGTCACAGCCCATTCGTTTTTGGTGGCCTCCGCCATCGCAGCAGAAGTTATGGCTTGAATATCTTTGGATTCGAGAAAATATTTGGTTTTCATTACGTATGTGGTGAGTGTCAAAAACAATAAGCATAACCAATTAAAAATACCGGATGTATTTTTTAATTTAGCTGGTCTATTTATGGAAGTATTTGGCTGATTGTGCAGACAAGCGAGGACAGGTATAAAAGGAATAGCGAAGTAATTTCATGATTTAAATATTCAACACCTCCACGGTCCCATCACATCAGCTCAGCTAAAGCTTACGCCTCTTGGAATCATTCGATTCTCATAAGCTTGTCGGGTCAGTTCTTCTCGGTAATCTGGGTGGGCTATGGATATCAGAGCCAAAGCCCGCTCGGGCACGGATTTACCTTTGAGATTGACAATGCCGTATTCGGTCACCACGTACATCATGTCGGTACGCGGGGTTGTCACGATGTTTCCTGAGGTCAGTGAAAGTGCGATACGGCTTTTGCGTTCGCCGCGTTTTTCAAAGGTTGACGACAAGCACATGAAAGACTTACCACCCTTGGAGGCATATGCCCCTCGTACGAACTGAAGTTGTCCACCAGTTCCGCTGATGTGGCGAAAACCATCCGACTCGGAGGCTGCTTGCCCTTGTAAATCCATTTGGGTAGTATTATTGATAGCGACTACACGATGGTTGCGCATGATTTCATGCGGCAAATTGGTATCCTCAACAGGCAAACAAGCCATATCGGGATTGCGATGCAGACTATCGTAATACGATTGCGACCCTAAACCAAATGAAAACGCCATCTTGCCAGTATGAAGTTGCTTGCGTACATTGGTGATTTGCCCTTTATCGTAAAGCGCCATCATGCCCTCGGTCAACATTTCAGAATGCACGCCGAGGTCACGCGCATTGCTATGAAGCAATTGTTCGCACACCGCGTTTGGCATGCCGCCAATACCAATTTGTAAACAAGATCCGTCTTCGATTTCAGCGGCAATCAATTTGCCGACAGCAACATCAACATCGGAAGCAGGCGGATTCGGCAGCACAGGCGCCGGCTGGTTATCACCTTCAATGATGTAATCCACTTCGCTGATATGCACGCCATTGTTCACGCCAAACACATACGGCAAGCCATCAGTGATTTCCACCATCACCACACGGGCGCGTTCAATGATGTCGCGGTGCCATAAATTGGCGGCGCTGAAATTGAAGTAACCGTGCGCATCGATGCGGCAGGTTTTGAGGACCACGATATCCACGGGTGGAATGAAGCGGCGGTAATAGTCTGGGATTTCCCCCAAATTGACCGGCAAGTAATGGACCCGCCCTGCGTCATGCATTTTGCGGTCGTAACCGGAGAAATGCATGCTGAACAAATGGAAATGCTTGCCCTCTGGGTCTTGGTCCAGCACCGCACGTGGACGCATGGTGATGCAAGAACGAAACTTTACGTCATGCAGTTCGTCTTTACGCACAGCCACAGCTTGATCAAACGCATCAGGTTGACACAAGGTGGCACCGTAGTCGATCCACATACCGGACTTGACCATAGCCGCAGCTTGATCGGCAGAAATTGTTCGAGCTGGGTTTGGGGCTTTACGCAGTTGCATGAAAAGTATTTCAAGCGACAGTCAAATTCATGATCAGAAATTCAATGTTCTTTTATCAACGGCTAACGCAGCCTCTTTGGTGGATTCACTCAGCGATGGGTGTGCATGACAAATACGCGCAATGTCTTCCGCACTGGCTTTGAAAGCCATGGCAACTGTTGCTTCAGAAATCAACTCGCTGGCTTGTGGTCCGATGATATGTACACCTAATATTTCATCAGTTTTGGCATCGGCAAGCATTTTCACCATGCCTGTGGTGTCGCCCAAAGCGCGTGCACGTCCATTAGCCAAAAACGGAAAGGTACCGGATTTGTAAGCCACGCCATCAGCCTTGAGTTGCTGCTCGGTGCGCCCAACCCAGGCGATCTCAGGGCTGGTGTAAATCACCCAAGGTACCAAGTTGAAATCTATATGGCCATGTTGACCTGCGATGCGCTCAGCCACGGCCACACCCTCTTCTTCTGCTTTGTGCGCAAGCATGGGGCCGCGCACCACGTCGCCCACTGCCCAGACGCCCGGCAAAGCAGTTTTGCAATCGGCATCCACCACAATGGCACCGCGCTCGTCGAGTTGTAAGCCAATCGCTTCGGGATTCAAACCGGTGGTATTGGGTACTCTGCCTATGCTGATAATTAACTTATCAACATCCAGTATTTGCGCTTCACCTTTGGCATTGGTGAAGTTCACGCTGACGCTTTTTTTACTGTTTTTGATGTCGCCGACTTTGACGCCGAGTTGTATGTTCAAACCTTGCTTGTCAAAAATCTTTTTGGCTTCTTTGGCGATTTGCTCATCTACCGCGCCAAGAAACGTTGGTAAGCCTTCCAAAATGGTGACTTCAGCGCCCAGACGTCGCCAAACAGAACCCATTTCCAAACCAATCACGCCTGAGCCAATCAGCGCGAGTTTTTTGGGGACCACGCCTAGGCGCAAGGCGCCATCGTTGGACAAAATATTTTCTTCATCAAACGGCACACCAGGCAAAGCCCGCGCACTTGAACCTGTAGCGACAATGATGTGCTTGGCGGTCAAAGAATCTTCAGTTTTGCCGAACACTTTGATTTCATAACCAGCGTCAGACTTGCTGGCGAAACTGCCGCGCCCGTGGAAAAACGTGACCTTGTTTTTCTTGAACAAATACAAAATGCCGTCGTTGTTTTGCTTGACCACCGTGTCTTTGCGGGCGAGCATTTGGGCCACATTCATTTTGACGCTGGAGGCAGTGATACCGTGCTCGGCGAAATGGTGGTTCGCCTGCTCAAAATGCTCAGAAGACTGCAACAAGGCTTTTGACGGAATACAGCCCACATTGGTACAAGTACCGCCTGGTGCCGGGCCGCCACTGGCGTTTTGCCATTCGTCTATGCAGGCAACGTTCATACCAAGTTGGGATGCGCGAATCGCCGCAATATAGCCGCCAGGGCCGGCGCCGATGACGATGACATCAAATGATTTACTCATGATTTTTTCTTTTCATCAAATGTCAAACAACAAGCGAGCTGGATCTTCCAATGCTTCCTTCATGGCGACCAAGCCGAGAACGGCCTCGCGGCCGTCGATGATGCGGTGGTCATAAGACATGGCGAAATAGTTCATGGGACGAACCACCACTTGACCGTTTTCTACGACGGCGCGGTCTTTGGTGGCGTGCACACCCAAAATAGCCGACTGAGGCGGGTTGATGATGGGCGTTGATAACATAGAACCGAAAACGCCGCCATTGCTGATGGAGAAGGTACCGCCGGTCATCTCCTCGATGCCAAGTTTGCCATCGCGTGCTTTGGCGCCGTATTCAGCGATTTTCTTTTCGATTTCAGCAAAACTCATTTGATCGGCATTGCGCAATATCGGTACCACCAGACCGCGCGGTGAACCGACTGCGATACCGATATCGAAATAACCGTGGTAGACGATATCGTTGCCATCTACGGAGGCATTGAGAACTGGATATTTTTTCAGCGCATGAACTGCTGCTTTGACGAAAAAGCTCATGAAGCCGATCTTGACGCCGTGTTCTTTTTCAAACTTCTCTTGAAAGCGCTTGCGCATTTCCATCACCGGCGCCATATTGATTTCATTGAACGTGGTCAAAATGGCGTTGGTGGATTGCGATTGCAACAAACGCTCGGCCACACGGGCACGCAAACGACTCATGGGCACGCGTTGCTCGGGACGTTCTCCAAGATTGACTGAGGGGCCATCGACTTGCGGCAACACCTTGGTAGGTATACCGGTTGGAATCGCAACAGACGCGGTCTTGACGCCGGCGGCCACCGCACCGAGCACATCGCCTTTGGTGACGCGGCCGTCTTTGCCTGTGCCAGTGACTGAACCTGTAGCCAGTTGGTTGTCCGCCATCAATTTAGCGGCGGCAGGCATGAGCACATCTGACTTGGATGTAGCCGCGACAGATGCTGCCGCAGGAGCAGATGCAGCAGGCTTGGCAACTGCTGCCGCAGGTGCGGCAACAGAGGCGCTGGCGGCCGTGTCAATGCGTGCAATCAATTGATCGGCCATGACGGTGCTGCCGTCGGCGCAGAGAATTTCGACAATCACGCCGGCAGAAGGCGCGGGCACTTCCAACACTACTTTGTCAGTTTCGACGTCGATGAGGATTTCGTCAGCAATCACTGCCTCACCGACTTTCTTTTTCCATTGCAATAAAGTGGCTTCAGCCACCGACTCTGACAATTGAGGGACTTTGACTTCTACGATAGACATGTTGAATTCCTGAATGAATGACAGACACCAAACGCGCGCTTGAAAGCGGGCATGCTTATTTGGTCAATATGAAACCTTTGAGACGGCCGAACGCACCGTCGACCAGCGCTTTTTGCTGCTCCTGGTGCAAATGCGAATAACCGACAGCGGGTGAGGCGGAAGCGGCGCGACCGCTGTAGCCGAGTTTTTGTCCGGTAGCCATGTTTTCAAACAGGTAATGCTGTACAAAAAACCAAGCACCTTGGTTTTGCGGTTCATCCTGACACCAGACCACCTCTGTGGCATTGGGGTATTTTTTCAACTCGGCGGCAAAGACTTTGTGCGGGAACGGATACAGCTGTTCCAAACGCAGCAACACTGTGTCGTCGTGACCACTCTCTTCGCGTTTCTTGGACAAGTCGTAATAGACCTTACCAGAGCAAATCACCAAACGTTTGATTTTGTCGGCCTTGAGTTCTTTAACTTCTGGAATGATGGTCTGAAAACCGCCTTTGGTGAATTCGGATAAAGGAGAAGCAGCGTCTTTGTTGCGTAGCAATGATTTGGGCGTGAAGATAATCAATGGCTTACGCAGATTCCGCACCATCTGACGGCGTAGCACGTGGAAAATTTGGCTGGCTGTGGTTGGTTGAACAATTTGCATATTGGTATCAGCGGCAAGTTGCATGAACCGCTCAACCCGCGCTGAACTATGCTCCGGCCCCTGCCCTTCATAACCGTGGGGCAGCATCAATGTGATGCCATTGACGCGACCCCATTTCACTTCGCCAGAGGCGATAAATTGGTCAATCACTACCTGCGCACCATTGGCAAAATCACCAAATTGAGCCTCCCAAATGACCAAGGTGTTCGGATCATTGGAGGCGTAGCCGTATTCAAAACCCAGCACCGCTTCTTCAGAAAGAATGGAATCTATGACGATGAAAGGAGACTGGTTCTCAGCCACGTTTTGCAAAGGGATGTAAGTGCCTGTGTCCCACTTTTCGCGGTTCTGATCGTGAATCACCGCATGGCGGTGCGTGAAGGTGCCACGTCCTGAATCTTCTCCAGACAAACGCACCGGAAAACCACTGGCCACCAGCGAAGCAAACGCCATATGCTCGCCCATGCCCCAGTCCACAGGTAAATCGCCCCGGCCCATGGCCGCGCGGTCATCCAATACTTTTTTCACCAGCGAATGCGGTGTCACACCGGCGGGCAATGTGGTGATGCGTTCGGCTAATCGCTTCCACTCCGCCATTGGCAAAGCAGTGTCTGCAGCGTCAGTCCATTTTTTGCCGAGGAACGGACTCCAGTCCACGGTGAACTTGGTTTTGAAATTAGTCAGCACTGGATCAGAGGTGTTTTTGCCTGCGTCCAATGCGGCGCGATAGGTTTTCACCATGTCGTCGCCAATGTTTTCGCCCAAGCCTTGCGCACTTAAACGGTCGGCATACAAGCGACGGGTTCCAGGGTGTGCGGCAATCTTCTTGTACATCAAAGGCTGCGTTAGGCTGGGCGTGTCTTGCTCGTTGTGACCTAATTTTCGAAAGCAAGTGATATCCACCACCACGTCTTGGCGGAAAGTCATGCGGTATTCCAAGGCCAATTGGGTGGCCAACACCACCGCTTCTGGGTCATCTGCATTCACATGCAAGACTGGCGCTTCAACCATTTTGACAATGTCTGTGCAAAAGGCTGACGAACGCATGTCACGTGGATCAGAAGTAGTGAAGCCAATTTGGTTGTTGATAATGAGGTGTACCGTGCCGCCAGTGGTGTAACCACGGGTTTGCGCCAGCGCCAGCGTTTCTTGGTTAACACCTTGACCGCCAAAGGCCGCATCGCCGTGAACCAATACGGGAAGCACCTGACTGCCTGTTGGGTCGCTGCGCCGGTCCATGCGCGAACGCACCGAACCTTCGACCACCGGGTTGACGATTTCTAAGTGTGAGGGGTTAAAGGCCAATGACAAATGCACCGGCCCGCCGGGCGTGGGCACATCCGAGCTGAAACCCTGGTGGTATTTCACATCACCTGCGGGAAGTTCCTCGGGGGCAGTGTGGTCAAACTCGGCAAACAAATCTTTGGGCATTTTCCCCATGATGTTGACCAGTACATTCAAGCGACCACGGTGTGCCATGCCAATCACGACTTCTTGCACGCCTTGAACACCAGCAGCTTGGATCAGTTCGTCCATGGCCGCAATAAAGCTCTCACCGCCTTCAAGTGAAAAGCGTTTTTGTCCGACGTATTTGGTGTGTAAATAACGCTCTAATCCCTCTGCTGCGGTGAGCCGCTCAAGAATGCGTTTTTGTTGATCAGCTGACAGTTGCGGATGGCTGCGGATGCTTTCAAGTTTCTGTTGCCACCACCGCTTTTGACGCATATCGGTGGTGTACATGTATTCTGCGCCCAGTGTGCCGCAATAGGTCTGCCGCAAGGCGTTGAGCAATTCGCGCAAGCTCATGCGGTCTTTGCCAAAGAAGGTGTTGCTGGTGTCGAAAACAGTTTCTTGGTCAGCATCAGTAAAGCCGTAAAAGGACGGCTCCAGCTCAGGAATTTGAGGGCGCTCGGTGCGTTGCAAAGGATCGAGATTGGCCCATAACTGACCGATATTGCGGTAAGCCGCAATCAGCTGCTGAACCGCTGTTCGCTTGCGCCCCATTTCTTGGTCCGCGCTGGCCATGACCACGCGGGTTCCACCTTGCTTGGCGCGTTCGGCAAAGGCGTTGATGACGGGCAAATGCGGCACATCTTTGGCCTGACTGCCATCCACAGCAGGGACATGTTGCAAAGCGTCAAAATATTGTCGCCAAGTATCAGGCACGCTGCCGGGATTGAGGAGATAGTTTTCGTACATCTCTTCGACGTAAGGCGCATTGCCCCCGAAGAGATAAGTGTTGCCTGCATAGGCTTGGTAGACGGACGAACCCGTCTGCGGTGAATCGCTCATTGCTGACCTCCGTTTCCCTGCAGGAAACATAAGCTTGGTTGATAGACCCTCCACGACACGGCTGAACCGGATAGTGGATGCGACTGGCGCCTTGAAGAACACCAATATGTGTGTTGATTGTGCCACCAAAGCCTGACAGTTTCACGACAAAGTTTCAGGGGGAGAAATCAGGCTTGAACCGACCGATACCAGCGGAAGTTTTTGCTTGAGCGCTGCGCTGGGCTCAATTTAAACGTATATGCCCCTAAGTTTGCCCCGACCGATCGCTGAAGTGGAACGTGTTGGCACCTTTTAGGCCAGTTGCTCTTTGATTTGCTGCAGCGGCGTCGGGTCATCCATCGTGGTCAAGTCACCCGGGTCACGCTGTTCGCATACCGCTTGTATGGCGCGACGCAGCAACTTGCCGCTGCGGGTTTTAGGCAACAAGTTCAGGAACAGGACGCGAGAAGGTCGGGCTACCGCGCCTAACTGGCTGTCGACCAATTTCATGATGTCGCCTTCCAGTTTCAACTTTGCGACCGGGTCACCCAAAGCGGATATGTCTTTCGCCACCACAAAAGCCATGGCCACCTGCCCTTTCAAAGCGTCAGCCACGCCGACCACAGCAACCTCAGCCACATTGGGATGGCTGGAGATGCTTTCCTCGATTTCTCTGGTACCCAAGCGATGACCGGCCACATTGATCACGTCATCGGTGCGACCCAAAATATAGAAATAACCATCCTCGTCGCGCAAACCCCAATCAAATGTGGAATACAGCCATTGACCAGGGACGCTTTGCCAGTAGGTTTTGACAAACCGTTCATCGTCGCCCCACAAAGTTTGTAAACAACCGGGCGGCAACGGACCTTGGATGACAACCACGCCCTTTTCATTCGCTCCAGTAAGTGCTTCGCCTGTGCTGTCACTCAAGAGTTTGACATCAAATCCATACATAGGTATGCCTGGACTACCGAATTTGCTAGGCATTTTTTGAACGCCGTTTGCCACTGTCAAAATAGGCCAACCTGTTTCAGTCTGCCAATAATTGTCGATGATAGGTTTACCCAGCCCGTCTGAAATCCATTGCGCCGTGGGTTCATCTAGGGGTTCACCAGCCAGGTACAAGGCCTTGAGGCTGGAGATATCGTATCGAGTTAATAACGCAGGGTCCTGTTTTTTCAACACGCGAACAGCAGTAGGTGCGCTAAACATGTGCGTGACTTTGTATTTTTCAACCAACTCCCACCAGATACCGCCATGTGGATGTGTCGGAAGGCCTTCGTACATCAGCGTGGCCATGCCAGCGAGCAGTGGGCCGTAAATGATGTAACTGTGGCCGACCACCCAACCGATATCGCTGGTGCTGAAATACACCTGACCAGCCTGACCTTCAAAAATATGTTGCATGCTGGCGGCCAGCGCTACGGTGTATCCGCCAGTGTCTCGTTGCACGCCTTTAGGTTTGCCCGTGGTGCCCGAGGTATACAAGGTGTAACTCGGGTGCTGGCTGTCTACCCACACACATGGCACTCTCGCATTCAAATGCTGATGACGCAAAGCCGTGTAATCATGGTCACGCCCTGTAACACTGGTGAAAGCTGTCAGACTACGATTTACCATCAACACCGCAGAAGGTTTGTGTTGGCTTAGCGAAATAGCTTCGTCTAACAACGGTTTATAGGGCACGAGTTTGCCGCCGCGCGAACCTGCATCTGCACTGATGATCAGCACCGGCGTGGCGTCATCAATTCTGGTGGCGAGTGAATGCGAGGCAAAGCCGCCAAACACCACGGAATGGATGGCGCCAATACGTACACAAGCCAGCATGGCAAACGCAGCCTCAGCAATCATTGGCATGTAAATAAGCACTCTGTCGCCCTGTTTTACCCCCAAGCTTTGCAACACGGCGGCCATGCGTTGCACTTCATCACTCAGTTGGGCAAAACTGTAAGTCTCTTCCACGCCTGTTTCGGTAGAGACATAAATCAACGCAGGCTGCTCGGGCCTGTCTTTCAAATGCCGATCCACCGCGTTATGACACAGGTTGGTTTGGCCGCCGACAAACCAGTGTGCAAATGGCGGATGGGTGTAATCGCAAATTTGTGTGGGTTTGACATGCCAATCTATGAGATCAGATTGTTGAGACCAAAAACCGTCGCGATCCTCTAGAGAACGTTTGTAAAAGCTGGCGTAACTGTTCACTGCGGCTCCCGTTTTGACTTCTATTTGATCAAGGCTTGAATATCTTTGAAATGTTCGTGCTCAGAAGTACGTAACCATTCAAACAACACCATTTCGGTAGTGAGCAATTCAGCACCAGCAGCAGCCAGCCTGTCGTAAGCGGCATCGCGGTTGCGTTCAGTGCGTGAAGAACATGCGTCGGTCACGACCCAGACATCAAATTCGTCTTCCAGTAAATCCAGCGCCGTCTGTAACAAACACACATGGGCTTCGACGCCCGCAATAACAATGCTGGATGGCGAGTTAGCAGCTACCACAGGTTTTTGCAAATGCTTGGGCAGACTGCGGGCATTTCCTGAGATTTTGTTTTTGACCTCTGGTCGCAACCACTCCACTAAACCTTCTTCGCAGGCGCTGAAATGCATTTTGGCCAAAGTTTGCCTGCAAAGGACTTTCATTTCTGCAGGATTGCTGCCAAGTTTGGATGGATTTTGCTCCGTAGCCCATGCAGGAACGCCCAGAATATGGGCGGCCCGAGCCAGTTGCATGGCATTGTGTAGACACAATTCGCCTTGGAACATGGCAGGTATCAACCGTTCCTGATAGTCGACCAGCACCAGTTGGGAATCTTCAACCTCGAGCAGCATGGCTTAGATCCTCACCACCACACGACCGCGTACTTGACCTGCCATCAGCGCATGTGCCTTGTCAATCGCTTGTTCAAGGCTAACTTCTTCGATCATGCTCTCAAGTTTGCTGACATCTAAGTCCATGGCCAACCTGTCCCAGGCTTGTTGACGCAGCGACAGCGGCGCCATCACCGAGTCCACCCCGATCAATCGCACGTTCCTCAAAATGAATGGCATCACAGTTGTAGGTAAATCCATGCCTTGGGCCAAGCCGCATGCTGCAACCGCACCCCCATAGCGGGTTTGGGCCAGCGCATTAGCCAGTGTGTGCGAGCCCACGGCGTCGACCACACCAGTCCAACGTTCTTTCTGAAAAGGTTTGCCTGGGGCTGACAACTCAGCACGGTCCATGATGCTGATCGCACCCAAACTTTTTAAATACGCTTCTTCAGTCGCTTTACCGGTGGCTGCCACCACCGCATAGCCTAATTTGGAAAGCAAGGCCACAGCCACACTGCCCACACCACCCGTTGCGCCTGTGACCAACACTTCACCTTGTCCTGGTTGAACCCCTTGTTGCTCTAAAGCCATGACGCACAACATGGCGGTATAGCCCGCGGTACCGATAGCCATGGCTTGTCGCGGCGTAAATGCTTGTGGCAATTTAACCAACCAATCACCTTTTAATCGCGCTTGCTCAGACAAGCATCCCCAATGTGTTTCGCCTACACCCCAGCCGTTATGTACAAACTGATCGCCCTCATTCCAGTGGGCGTGTGTCGAAGAAATCACGGTGCCGGCACCATCAATACCGGCGACCATAGGCCACTGGCGTACCACAGGGCTTTTGTTGGTGATAGCCAGCCCGTCTTTGTAATTCAATGTGGAATAAGCAAGTTTGACATGCACATCCGCTGGCGGCAGGCGACCCTCGTCAACTGTTTGAATACTGGCACTGAAAGCAGGTTCTTTCTCTAAAACGAGGGCTCGAAACATTTGTAATTCCTTGATAGTGGGTGTAACAGAAGTCAGGATTGTGCGACAGATAGCCACCTAGCCTTGTACCGTTAGAATATTGTGCTATGTGTAAATGGATACTTATTATTTGCTTATCAATAGGAGTGGCCCATGCCGCGCCTGTTTTACCTGATCAGGATGATCTGGAAAGCTTCATCAATCAAAACATCGTTATTTCACAAATCAATCACATCAGCCAATCAGTCGGCAATCGGGCCTCAGACTTGGTCATCAATGCCATGGGTTTTTTAGGTGTTCCTTACAAGCGGGGCGGCACGGGTATCAGCGGTTTTGATTGCAGTGGTTTTGTCCGTGCCATGTATGAAAACACCCTAGGTTTGGCTCTCCCACACAACGCCAAGGCCCAAGCTGAGGTCACCCAGAAAATTGACCGTGACGAATTGCAACCCGGAGATTTGGTGTTTTTCAACACCTTGCGCAGAACGTTCAGCCATGTAGGAATTTATGTGGGTGAAGGCAAGTTCATTCATTCTCCACGTGCGGGGGGTGAAGTACGGCTTGAGAGCATGTCAGACAGTTATTGGCGAACGCGGTTCAACGGGGCTCGCAGGGTAGATACCCAATCTTTCAGCAAATCGACGGATTCCACACAGCGCTGATTGAACATGGCTGACCCCATACTGATCGCTACCAACGGCAAGACCTCCTGCTTTTTACTGCCTCAGTTGGCTAATCGCCATGGGTTGATCACCGGCGCCACCGGCTCCGGCAAGACAGTCACACTCCAAACCATGGCCGAGGGTTTATCGCGCATAGGCGTCCCTGTATTCATGGCAGATGTCAAAGGCGACTTGAGTGGAATCAGCCAGCCGGGCAAGTTGTCTGAAAAAATGGTCGCTACCTTAAAGGAACGGGGACTTCAAACACCCACATTGAACGCCAATCCTGTCACCCTCTGGGATGTGTTTGGCGAACAAGGCCATCCCATCAGAGCTACCGTGAGCGACATGGGGCCGTTGCTGTTATCCCGCATGCTCAATTTGAACGAGACCCAAGCTGGCGTCCTGAATCTGGTCTTCAAAATAGCCGACGATAATGGTTTGCTATTGCTGGACTTGAAAGATTTGCGAGCAATGCTTCAGCATGTGGGTGACAACGCCAAAAACTTCACCAGCGAATACGGCAATATCAGCGCGGCCAGTATCGGCGCTGTTCAACGAGGCTTGTTACAGATTAACGAGCAAGGCGGTGACCGATTCTTTGGTGAACCCATGCTCGACATTCACGACTTCATGCAAACCGATACCCAAGGTCACGGCTTGGTCAATATTTTGGCTGCTGACAAGTTGATGAATTCTCCTCGCCTATATGCCAGTTTTTTGCTCTGGATGTTGTCTGAATTATTTGAGCAATTGCCAGAGGTCGGTGATCTGGACAAACCCAAATTGGTATTTTTCTTTGACGAAGCCCACTTATTGTTCAATGAAGCGCCGAAAGTATTGATTGAACGCATAGAACTGGTGGTTCGACTCATTCGCTCTAAAGGGGTTGGCGTTTATTTCGTTACACAAAACCCGTTGGACATACCAGACAGTGTGTTGGGACAACTGGGTAACCGCGTTCAGCACGTGCTGAGAGCTTTCACTCCCCGTGACCAAAAAGCAGTCGCCGCCACTGCGCAGACGATGCGCCCTCAAAAAGGCCTGGACATTGAAGCAGCCATCACCGAATTGTCTGTGGGAGAAGCCTTGGTCAGCTTATTGGACGAGAAAGGCCGACCCAGTGAAACTGAGCGTGTTTTTGTGCTTGCACCTGGCAGTCAGTTAGGGCCCGTTTCACCCATACAAAGAAAAGAATTGATGGGCAGTTCATTGGTCGCAGGCGTTTACGAGAAAACCATTGACCGAGAATCTGCCTACGAAAAAATCAAAGGTCGTGCGCCAGCCATGGACGCGCATTCCATCAGCCAAGCTCAACAAAGTATCCAAACTGCCACTGGCTCAACTGACAACGGCGTCATGGGACAGGTATCGGACATATTGTTTGGCACAACCGGACCACGCGGCGCACGACACGATGGCGTTGCTCAGTTAGTGGTCCGCAGCGCTGTTCGCACCGTAGGCTCAGCCATCGGTCGCGAAATAGTGCGCGGCGTGCTAGGAGGTTTGTTAGGTAGTGGTCGAAGGCGTTAATTACCTTATTCAAAATATTAAATATATTCATAAACAAAATATTTCAGTCTTCTAAATCGCAGCATTTATTATTTTCGTTTTAACTACTTTTGGTTTTTTCTATTTAATTTTTATTTAAGTATTTTTTTCGAACTTTTTTAAATCAAACACGTTGAATATTTGCTAAAAATTTCATTTTTGACAAATTAATTGATATATTTGTATAAATTCAGCTCGTAGCTGCACATGTCCATTCACCTTGATGGTTTAACCACATCATCTTCCTTCGTATGCATACATTTTTTAAGTCTTTGATCTTTGGCTGCTTGTTGTTTTTACTGCAGCCGATTTTGTGGGCACAAACCCCATGGCCTGTGTTGCAAAGCTCGATTTATCCCTATGTCGAGTCGATGCTGTTAACCCGTCATGAGCAAACTGTTTTGTTAGGTGAAGGGCACCAACAAACCGGTATCTTTTATGCAACCTTGCCTGAAGCCTATAGCGAGCAAGTGCAAAACGAATTGATCAATGATGGTCTGATGAAAAACTGGCGGCTTCACTCTGTGATGCGAACCGGCACCAGTTATGTGGTGACCATGACGCAGGATGAACGCATTCTTGATATTCGATTGACAAATACGGTTAAAGGTGTGGACGCGGTTTACTCTGTTTTGATGAATCAGCGCGGCAATCGATCAAAAAACCGAGATGTCTCCCTGCAGCCATTGACCAAATCTTCCGATTGAAAAAGCCACACTGAATCACACCGGGTAACTCCATGCACAACCAATTCAACCTCTTTATCAAATGGCTATCTTTCAGTGGATTGTTACTGTTGATCACAGCCTGTTCCAGCTTCCTAAATTTGGACGATGACAGCCAGCCTTTCTTCCGAACTCTGAGGGATTCCATCAACCGCAATGAACCCTTGACCCTCAATAAACCAGCCACGGATTTAGCTGTATTCACCGAAAAAACTGTCTTATTGGCTCAGGCGGAACAAGTAGTTACTGACAACAAAACACCCGCGGTGATGCCCAAGCAGGTTGCGCAGGCACCTACACCCGTGGTTGACGAACAACCCCGAGCGCCTAACGCAAAAATGTTGTTTGCCCCTTACATACCCAGCTTGCGTGAGGGCGAAGCACCACGCAAATGGCAAAAAAAACCTACCTATGATTTCCCATGGATAACAGGTGCTCAACCTGTACGTGTGAATGAAGAAACCATTGTTGGCTTTGGCGATCAAATGCTGGGGCGTTT
>Ga0114968_10000579_pt1 | contig 27033 bp, 52 predicted proteins | sample M_130807_EF_Meta_FD_87020 | JGI IMG/M metagenome (GOLD analysis project Ga0114968, IMG submission 87020) | Freshwater microbial communities from Lake Montjoie, Canada to study carbon cycling - M_130807_EF_MetaG | ecosystem: Environmental > Aquatic > Freshwater > Lake | place: Lake Montjoie... | reverse complement strand
TAGGGGCTAGAACCTAATAGAAATATTAGGCAACCCTAATTGGTGGTTAGGTGTCATTGAATACCTATTTCCTAATTCTTCCAAAAAGAAAGGTTGAGTGATGGAATTTCTCCAAGAATTGTGGCGCATAACCGAAATGCGAAATGGGTGCATCTTTTCCACAGAATACGTGGAAGATGTTTGGGTCAGAATAGATCAGAAAGCGCCGGAAGGATTTTGCTATTCCCCTTTCTCTGCGGCAAAGTCTGAAGAAATGATTTCCCGAGGAATTCGCACAATGCGAATGACAAAAACGGAAGGTAAGGGTAAATGAATCCACTAATTCTTGGATTAATTTATTTTGCTGTAATCATGTTCATTTGTTTTATTTACATATTTAGTGCACCAAAAGATGAGGAGCAAAAATGATTCCACTACTGATTGTATCAGTACCTATTGGACTATTTATTAGTTCATTGTTCCTAGATCAGGAAACAATGGAATGGAAAATTGGAGGAAAGAAATGAAAAGCTATCTAGAACTTAGTCGCCACATAAATGGTCATCTATTTATTACAGCCCATTGGAAAAATGAAGACGATCTAGTAGTTAGAGCACAAGTTATTTCATTAGGTAGAGACTGTCATGACAATGTTATGAAAAATAGATTTCAAACATTGTGTGATCTGGCTAGTGAAGATGTAACAATTATCAATCTACAGGAAGTTTGATGATGGAATTTGCAAAGACAATGTTCTTTACAGGAATTATCTGGTTTATAATCTTCGGGTCAATTGACATGATCCGAGACATTAGAAAGAAGGAAAAATAATGATTATAGAATTCCAACAAAGTATTGAATATAAAAATAAGATTGAAGATATTATTATTAATCATGATGAAGCTGGTGAACTTTTGAGAGTAACTGTAACTCTTAATTCTAGTGGAGATATGATTGTAGAAATTTTTGATAGTATGAATGAAGGTGAAAGTATTTATGTAAATGAATTCATGATTGAAAAATAACTAGTATTAGCGCCTATAACTCAATTGGTAGAGTAACAGACTTTTAATCTGATAGTTGTGGGTTCGAGTCCCACTAGGCGCACTAAATAAAACAATTAAATTGGGAGGATAGATGTCAGAAAATACTAACATAATGTCAATTTGGGAAGAGTTTGTTTTTATCTACAACATTCCTGGTTATGGAAAGTTTATGGTAGGTTTCCTAGCACTAATTAGTTTGTTTCTAATTGCAGCATCAATTCATGCTTTCTTTGAATTATTCTTTTCAAAGATGCCAACCCAAGAAGGAATTATGGTAAAACGGCAAATGAACAATGGAGAAAAGTGATGGCAAAGAAAAACAATAAAAATCGTAAACCAAATCCTGAAATTTATTGTGAAGGTCTAGATTTTATTGGGTTCCATGTAATTGTGGAAGAAATCATTGATACAGATCATAAAATGGGTATTAGAAATACTCTAGTAAAAACTAGTTGTAAATACTGTAACAACTTTGATGTTGTTTGGCAAACAAAAAAATACGATCCTTTTGTTCTAATCACAGATTTAGTTGTAGACGAAACTATAAATTTCAACTGAGAGGGAAAACATGGGAAACATGATTGATAAACAAATCAAAAAAGAAGAAATGAAACTAGACTTTTGGCGATGCTGTCTAGAAAAGTTGGATGAAACAGAAAGTTTTAATCTAGAAATTCCAGAAAGATTCTCTAGACTTTACAACGAAAACGAAGAAAACGTTTTGATCCAACAAATTGATAGAGTATGGATCAAAAAAGAAATTGCATACTTTAGAGAAGGTTTGAAAGTTCTTTATGCTGTAAAAACTTCCGAAGATGAATACTATTCAAAATGTTCATTCTAGGAGTTATTTGGTTTACACTAATGATTACTATTTGTATTCTATTTATTGTCGCTGAACCAGAAAGTGAAAATAATGAAAAAAATAGCTGAAGTAGTTGAAGTATATAAAAGTGGTGAATGTCATGACTGTAAACAAGACATTGTTGTTACAAGAATAGCAAACAAATTTATTGATGATAAAGATCGTCAATACATTAGAGAAGATCTAGAAAATCGTGGCAGTGTAGTAAAATTGCTAGGTACTTATATTCTAGTTTGTAAAGAATGTTTTGATGAAAAGTATTCAAAAAATTATAAGTTTATTTAGATAAGTAATAGGGCCAGTAACTCAGATGGTTAGAGTATCGTTCTTATAAAACGAAAGTCGCGGGTTCGATTCCCGTCTGGCCCACTAAATAAAATAAGGAGGAATAATGAAAGACTCAACAATTAAACTAGTATTCAATGGAGAATTGCAAATGCATAAACTACCATCCCAAAGAATCCAGGAAGAAGTAGAGTTTCTCGGAGAAGAAGTATTAGCAATAGCAAAAAGATTTGCTTGCAAAGATAATAAAACTAACGAAATTTTGTTGGCAAAAACTAGAGGGGTATTATTGCCACATGAAGCAGCAATAAGAATTGTAGAAACTTCTGATGCTGAAATAATGACAAAGATTCTTTATACAGAAAATTTTAGCAATAAACTAGATCTAATCATTAGACTGCACAATTTAGCAATAAAATTGTACAACGAAGAATTAGAAGAAGAATATTACCAAGAACTAGGAGAACAATAATGGAAACAAGGATTGTTGTAGTTGTAACAGTAAAAGATGAAGAACAAATATATTTTGATAGCGATGATATGGATAATATTTGTGATACATTGAATAGTGTATTGTATAGTGCATTCATTGATGAAAATGGAAATAAACTTCAACTTCTTCAAGCGAATAATTTCAGTGTAAGTATCAGACCGCTATCAGAAATAATTTCCTGCTAATGGAAATTCATTCTAGTTTTTTTCAAATCATAAGAAAATATAGGAATGATAGTTCAGTTTCTGATGATCAATTTATTTCTTCAATTATTCAATCTTTGAAAAAAGTAGAAGAAATAAATGATTGTGGTCATGGAAAAAAGTATGAAGAAAACGAAGAATGTAATGTATGTGTAACAATACAGGGAAGTTATTGGAGTTGAGAAACTGAACCTATTTGCTTTAGTTATTATTTTGATAGCATTAGAAATAGTTTACTATGCAATTATTGGTGAATCTCCAGAAGACAGAAAGAAAAAGCGAGGTAAATAATGGATCGTAGAGAATACGCAAGTAGTATTCGTTGTTCCTGGGAATCATTTTTAGATGATAATCCCAGAATTCGTATTAGAATGATTGTTTGTCCTAGTTGTAGTGGTAAAGGTTCCTATGTAAATCCATCAATTGATAGTAATGGTATTTCATCTAATGATGAATGCTGGGAAGATGATGATTTTAGTAGCAATTATTCTAGCGGTTATTATGATGTAACCTGCGAATATTGTAATGGAAATAATGTTGTTGCAGTTCCTGAAGATAATGATCTTTTCAGGGAATGGGAAAAGAGACAACAAGAATGTATTTCTTATTGTATGGAAAGTAATTACGAACGCCAACAGATGAGTTACTACTACTAAAAGGAGAAACAATGCCTAACTGGTGCAGTAATACTGTAACTATTTTTTCTGATTACAAAGAAGATTTAGAAGATTTTATTAAAAATATTACAGATAATCCAATAGTTACAGATAATTCAGTAGATAATAATCCAGATCATTTTTCAATGCTAGAAACATATTTGCCAATTGGTGAATGGGACTATGATAAAGCTATTAGCACTTGGGGTTGTAAATGGTCGGAAGTTGATCTTGCAATTAGTGATATTAGTAATTATTTTGAATCATCAGAATTAGCAGCATTTAGTGTAGACATAACTTTTGATACTCCCTGGGCTGATCCATCAGAAGGAATAAAAAGTATTAGTAAAAAATTTCCATCACTTATTTTTGGTAATACTTATTATGAACAGGGCATGGATTTTTGTGGTTTTTATGTTATAAATAATGGTGACATTATAGATTTTGCTGTTCTTACTTGTCCAGAAACTGATGGCGAAGAAGAATATGAATTTTATGATAATCTTGAGATTATGTGTAACCATTCAATTCTTGAATTTTATCTTACAAAAATAAAAAATAATATTAATTCATCAATGAATACTATTGATACTAGTTATTGTGGAACATCATTTTTAATGCTAAAAAATACTCTATCTTTCGTTGAATCAAAAATTTTAGAACTAAATATAATTTCATTGTCATCATGGGATTTTTTAAATAAAGAAATGGAAAAAAAGGGAGATTAAAATGAAGGATAATGATTTTTTGAAAGATGTATACAATATAGCAAATAAAAATTATGAAGATTCATTGAATTTTATTAGATCTTCTAAAGCAGAAACAATTGAGCAAGAAGTTTCTTTGGCTTTAGTTTCTAACACTTTGCAAACATTGCATGAATGTATGGAAGATGCTGCAAGTTTAATTCGTTTGATGGGAAAGTTATTTACACTAACTGTACCAAGTGAATCATTTTTTGAGTATTGTGCTTATGTTGAAGAAAATGGTTCCAAATACGAAATCAGAGAAATTTATGATGTTATGACAATAATCATGGCACAGATTCCAAAAGATTTCGATGAATGAAAGTCAAACAAACCGACAAAATGACAGTTTAGGAGATTTATATAATGTCTAGAATGCAAGCGGTAGACTACCACTCATGCGTTGAACTTTTAAAGGATAGACAAAATCGTATTATTGGAAATAATACAAGAATTAATATGGACAAAGAAGGCAAAGTTGTAGTTCACTATTTTGGCAATGAAATTGTAAAAATAGAAAAAAATGGAGATGTTTGGATAACTCTAGCAGGTTATGCAACTATTAGTACAAAAACTAGAATCAATCAATTTATAGGTAACCGTACAGTTTATACAAAAAATAAAGTTACATATCTTGATGGAATGAAGATGGAACTAAGGGAATGGTATCTAGTTAAGAAAGTAGACATGCACTAAATATTCTTTGGAGAAAAATGCTTTGCAAAAATTGTTCAGAACCTATTATCCCAATAGAAAGATATACAGAAGCTGGATTAGATTATTGTAAAAGTTATGAATGTATTTTCCTATGTGGAGAAAAAATAAAAGGTGTTGCAGTAGTTATGTTACATAAGCAAGGTTTTAATGTTATTCCAATTGAAGATGCTAGAGGTCAAAACTTTATGGACGTTCATGGAAGGGGTTTTTAAATGACATTTAATCCTACAGAAATGGCTGAAAAAGCACTAACGCAACCATCAGATTCATACTTTGGTAATGATAATCTTTGGATTACTCATGGTATGTCTGGGTTTAGTAAAAATCGTGATTCTGGCTGTTTAGAAATTGCTAACTTTAAAACTGTAATTCATATTTTGGAAAATGAATTTGGCCCACAAGATGCTGATGGACTTTGGTGGATAAACTATTCCACACATTGGGCAGTAGGTTGGGTAGATCAAATTATGGTAAAGATTGTTATTAATAAAGATAATAGGATTGATGATATTAATAACATTACCGATATTTTTAAGCGTTGCCTAGAAATTCATGATGAACTAGAAGTAGATCCAGTTCTAGATGAACAAATTTATTCAGAAATTCTAGATGAAGTAACAATTAATAATATTAATTCTTATATTCCTGTATGGACTAATAACTCTCCAGAACATATTTGGGAAGCACTATCATACATGGAAATTATGCCAAGTCCAGATGATAATGGTGAATGTGTTTTCTTTGAAGAAGATGAAATTTATATTGCTGCATTTATGATTGGTAATCACGAAACTGAATCTGTTTGGTTTGATGACATGGTGAAAGATTTAGAAAGAATTCTTGAGACTGATTATCCTAATAATCATCAGCTATCTTCTCTAAAAGATGAACTTGTTGATTTTATTAATTTTGTAAATAGTTGATGTTCTCAGTTTTTGTAGTTATTTGTTTAATGATAATAATTATTAATTGGTTTTAAGTGGAGGATAATAATGGAAGTAATGTCTGACGAAAATACTCTTATCTATACAGATCAAGCAAAAAAAACTATTAGAAATATGAGAATTCATGTAAATGAAATTGCTTCATATTTTGGATATGATTCAAAATATTATAAAGATGCATCTCAAAGTCTAATTAATTGTTTTGAAGCAATTTTTTCGCTTGGTGGAATAATTCATAGCGATGGTGATCTAGAACTTTACTGTATTTCTGATATTACTTACGGCGTAAATTTTCATAGAAATGAAAAATTTAAGTTAGTAGACCAGGAAAAATATACTGGCACTTGGTCAGTAAATAGTTGAGGGGAACAATAAATGAAAAAAAAGTATGTAGTTCAATACGAAGTTGAATTTTATGATACTCTAAGTATAAATGATACTGTAGAAATTATTGCAGAATCAGAGAATGATGCTATGATTCAATTCGATAATGATGAGAATCTTATAAATGCTATTCTTAAACATAATCCAGATTCTATGGCGGTAAGTTCTAATGCAGCATGGGAATTTTAAATGAATTATTTCATGCTTACAGAAGAAGGCGAAGAAGCAATACAAGAAACAATGAAACCAATTTTAGAAAAAATTTCATCCATCAAAGAAGATGTACTAACAACAATGTTAGAACTATCTAAAAAACATTTAGAAGTATATGATACAGAAACTCGAATGGCAATTTTTTCTGCTATCGAAGAACAAACTATGAAACTACTAAGAGAATTATATTAGGAGCAAAATGTCACACTTTATTTATGATGAAGAGATTGTAAATCATACTGATTTACCAGTAACTTTTGTAAAACCAATTGATCTTGATGCTTGGCATGAAGATGATTACGAACAACAAGATGGACCAGGTCTTTATGTAATTGTAACTCAAGTTTCTATTGAGATTGAACCTAATAAATTTGTTTGGGTAACTCAAAAAACTAACATGAGATTTGATAGTATTGAACAATCTAAAAAATGGCTACATGAAAATTACACTATATCGGTTTATCATCCATGAGTAATATGAGTAATATCTCAACAATAGTTAGTCTAGCTTTTTCAGGCAGAAAGCCAGAACCACTAGTTAATATTGCCAATCTAAAAGAACTAAAAACACAATATGAAAATCAAGATCATGAAACTCATTGGTTTTCTAAGGAAACACTAGAATTCTTTGGATCTGCAGATTTAAAATTATATCTACCTGGTATAACTATAGAAAATCAATTAAATGCTCCAGAAGGAATTGATAGATATGCTGTAACTGCATGGGTTATTTATGAAGATTCAGGTAGAATTACACCAACTTTTATTGAAAGATTTGCTTCACTTGAAGAAGCTGAATCTTTTGCTTATGTTATATACAGTTCATGGAATCAATTTGCTGAATTCACTGCTCTTTAAATAGAAAGGTATCAATAAAATGGATAACGAAAACAAAGTTGATGATATTTCAAAATTTCTTGACAAGATTCTTGCAGGAGATTATGATGACCACCTATTCATTATCAATGAAACTGTTTCCACAAGAAAGATCATGCGGTTGACGGAGAGCAGGGCAGCGAAGTTCTTGCAACAAGAGTAGTTAGTAAACTATCTACAGCCAAAGTATCTATCAGGACTAAAAGCAGAAGTATTATCTACATCTAATGGTAAAATTACTGCAAAAATTGAAGATACTTACAGTGCAAGTAGATATAGAAATACAATCGTTACAATTTCAAAAGAAATGATTAAACTATAAATACCTTATAGGTATTATTTCTCTAGATTTAAATATCTAGAGATTTAGCGAGCGTGGCGGAATTGGCATACGCAGGAGACTTAAAATCTTCCAGTCTTTGACTTTACGGGTTCGAGTCCCGTCGCTCGCACTAATAAAAAAGAGCTATAAATAATTCCCCTGCGGGCCGGATGCCCAATTAGGACTTCTAATCCAGATTTGCTAGGTTCGACTCCTAGGCAGGGGGCAATAAATAGTAACCAAAGAAAAGAGGAATAATGAAAACAATTAATATTTATGGAGCAAAAGGTGGTATTGGTACCACCACAACAGCAGTAGTATTATCTGCAATGCTGGCAAGAAATAGTGATTATAAGATTGGTATTTGTAGTTCAGAAAATTCTGAACTATCAGATATTCAGCCAGTTCTTGGAATTCCAGCACAAAAATGTAACTATAAAGTTACAGATAATCTAATCTATAGGCCAGAATCAACACCTGTTGATTATCTTATTATTGATAATGGTTTTGCTAAAAAAGATACCTTTTTTAAAGATAACAGTATTTTTATTATTGATAATAGTTATCTTTCCCTTAGGCGAGCAACAATTCTCAGTCTTGGTCTTATGGAAATTGAAAAGTATTGGATCAAAATTATTAAAAATGATAACTGTTTAACAGGTAGAGATGTTTCGGAAGTGATAGGTATCAATGAAAGCTTTGCTACAGAAATTGAATTTAGTTCAAAAATTTCTAGATCTGTTGATGCAGGAACAATTGGTATTAGACCACCTAAAGCAATGCATCAAAGTTTGATTCCAGTAATTAAAAATATTTTAAAGTAAGGAGAAAAAATGCTTACAGAAGAACTAGTGAATAAAGTATTTAAAGATTTGCTAGAATACTGGGATGTAGAAGAAGAACACTATGGACCAACATTAGTAGAAAATTTTGAAACAGAATGGTCTACTGAAAAATGGGCAATAGTTTGGGAGGGTGGACCTCTTGATTGGGGTCTTGTAATGACATTTGGTGATGAAAGAATTGGCAAGAAACCTTTTGAAATGCCTAAAGGTTATTTTGTTGAAAATATTTATTCTTGGGCTATAGGAATATACAAAATATAATTTATTGTAAAGGATTTTAATATGAACAACTATCCACCAGGTGTATCTGAATCAAATATTCCAGGATGGAATAATTTTGATCTAGAAATTTATGTTGAATGCATGTCAAAAAATAAATCAATTAAAGTTATAGATGTGCAAGATGCTATTGTTGTTTCTCAATGGATAAAACAATTATTGAGTAGAGAAATAAATGAACCTAATTCAACAGATTTAGTTCGTGCTCTTGAAAGAGTTGAACAATTGATAAATATTTTAAATTATAAATGTACTGTTAATGTAGATAACTGTCCGTTTAAAGGTGATGTTGATGCCTCTAGTGATGGAGAAACATTATTTTGGCAATGTCCAATGTGCGATACTGAACACGAAGATAAATATCAATATTCAGATTATTCCTAAAAAATAACTAATAAATTATTGTGGAGGCAGAAATGCGTGTAAATAGTAAAATGCTTTATATGATTGCTGATGTTATTGAATCTTATCCAGAAAAACATTATCAAGATAGCTGGTTTGAACATTTTGGTGGTAAATCTCCACATAAATTAGGTGATACAATTATTTATGATGGTAAAGTATATGAATGTGATACAAATCAATGTATTGCAGGATGGGCAGTTATTCTTGATGGTAACAAAGTTTCTTTCAAGGATGAAAATCTTTTTATTAACAATCAAGAATATACAGATATAGATCTAGTTCACAAAGCTTCCAAGATTCTTGGCCTAGAATATGATAGTGCTAGAACGCTTTTCTATACTACAGATATGGATTTTGATTGGCCAAAGATACTAAGAGCAATTGCAGATGGTTCTTCTGTAATAGATGCTGTTAATGAGGAAGAATCTATTAACTGTAAATACTAGATATATCGGGCCGGTAACTCAGTTGGTTAGAGTAGCGTTCTTATACAGCGTTTGTCCTGGGTTCAAGTCCCAGTCGGCCCACTATTATATTTAATAAAAAGAAAGGGAGAAAATGGATAGATATAATATTGACTTTATAGCAGATTACTGTGTAATTTCTGTACAAATTGAATGTGCAAATATTGAGGAGGCTCCAGAACTAGCCTCCTCTCTTTTATCTCAAGAGTATGAGATTTATGTAGATGATATTGCTAATCAAGTAGAAGTAGAGAGGATGAGATAATGAATGGTGATGAATATATTAAAAAAGAATTTAAAGAACTTATTGGCAAAACAATCAAAGATGTTAGAGAACTAAGACCTGAAGAATATAAAGAACTTTACTGGCATGAAAGCCCATATGATCCAGCAATCTGTATTGTATTTACAGATAAAACAGCGGCAGTTGTTTCTGCTGATACGGAAGGTAATGGACCAGGCTGGCTTTTTATTGCTGATATTGTTTAAGGAGAAATTGTGAAAACATTTATTGTTGATGCATCTCTAGTATTTGAAGCAGAAAGCGAGGAACATGCAGTAGAGCAATTTCTTGATTCAATTGGTGTTCTTGCAAATGTCAAAGAAGAAGATGTAGATAAGTTTGTGAAGTGCGTAATATCTGCAGAGTCTATTATGTTATGGCAATCTAAAGGAGATAATAGTGATTCCTAATAAAATTAGTGTAGAGTCAAATCTTACTGGACTAGAGACTAATAAGTTCTCAATCCAGATTACTGACAAATCATTTAGAATTCTTCTTGATGGTCTTTATACTGATAAGCATCAGTCTATTATTAGAGAGTTGTGGACTAATGCTTTAGATAGTCATAAAGCTGCTGGCAAAGAAGATGTACCATTTGAATGTAAGCTACCAAATAGTCTTGATCCTCTTTTCTATGTAAGAGATTATGGAACTGGTCTTAGTCATGAAGATGTTATGCATCTATATTCAACAGTATTTGCATCAACTAAGACTGACACAAATGAACAGATTGGTTGTCTTGGTTTAGGTTCAAAATCACCATTCTCTTACACTGATTCGTTTACTGTAATTTCTTATAACGGAAATGAAAAGCGAACATATATTGCTGCACTTGATGAAGATGGAATTCCAGCAATAACTCATCTTAGTACAGAATCTTCAAATGAGGATACTGGTTTGAAGGTAATGTTTAGTTCTGCAGCAGGTGTTGATAATGCATATTTTTCAAAAGCTGCTTGTAGGGTTTCTATTGGATTTAATGTAAAGCCAAATATTCTTGGCGCAGATATTGCAGATATTCCAAAGCCAATTTTTAAATCTGAAACTCTAGAAGTTTATAGCAGAAGTGAATATATTACAACTCATATGATTAAGATGGGGCCTGTTCTATATCCAATTCCACAGTCAGAAAGTAGTTCTCTAACTGCTAAATTTGGTTGGAATAACTATGCAGTAGTTGATGTTCCAGTAGGTTCTGTTGAATTTGCTGCAAATAGAGAAGCACTACAGTTAACAGATGATACCAGGAACATTATTAAAAATGTTATATCAGATAACATTGCTATCATTAATGAAACAATTGATAGTGATTTGAAGAATGCAGATTCATATCTTAATGCATGCAAGCGTTATACTTATTGGAGTAATCTAGTAAGTAATCGTATCAGTAATTTTGCTTGGAAAGAAACTGGCCCAATTGTAAGTGGTATAGTTCTTCTAAACAAAAAACTTGTAGGTAATCTTAGAATTCAATCATTTGAAAAGAAACTAGAATATCTTAATCCAAAGAGTGATTTTGGTATATATGTTTACTCTCTTGATAAAGTAAAGTTCATCATTAATAATGATGAAAAGATTCCTCGCAGAATGTTGCGAATAAGAGAATTTTGTAAACAGAATTCTAAAGTATATTTTTTAAATAATCCATCTAATAGCGATCTTAAAAGACTTAAGCGTTCGCTTGGTATTAGTGATGATCAATTTATGTCTATAACAGAACTTCCAGATGTAGAAGCAAAAACTTCTTCTGGAACTTCAGATCCAGAAGCTCTTCGTGGTGTTACTTCTATAAGTTATGCTAATGGACATATTAATTTTCGTAAGATTACCCATCTAGAATATATGCCTGAAGAAGATTATCTTTGGTATCCGTTGCCATCAGCAAAAGCAAGTGTAGATATTAGATTTGCAAAGTTACGTATTACTGCTCAGTTTAATGATCAGTATTATGGTTCACTGAAAGATATTATTCATTCTGCTAAATGGTTGGGTTGGGAAAATGATATTGTTTTCTTTGGACCTCAAGCCATTAAGAAATTTTCAGATGATCTTGATCATTCAATGAATCTAGAAAATTACATTCTTGAAAAAATTGAAGATCAGAAGGAGATTATCTCTATTCAAGTTTCTTCTTCCGAAGGAAAATCCTTGAATGTAGTTGATCCATCTGTATATAATTTGCTAAACATCCCAAGCCCAGGAGTAAATGTTGTTCCAAGAGCAATAAGAAATTATTTTATTTATAATAGCAATAAACTTGATGTAAAAGATTACTCTGATATAGAGGAAAAATATCCTATGCTATTTAATAATAGGATTGATGAAGATTCAATCAAAAATTATATCAACCTTATAAACAACAAGTAATTAATAGGAGAAAATAAAATGCCATTTCAATATATTCTAACAGACCGTTCAATCACAATTGTTATTGATGGTATTCCACATCATGTTCCTAGGCCAGATGATCTTGGAACAGGTAAGTCTACCTGGGATTTAGTTAAGAATGCTCTCAACAATCCTAATACAACTACTCATGAAATCCTTAGCATTATCAATCCATCTATTGGAGTAGATAATGCTACTAAGGATATTGATGGTATCCGTCTTTACAATGGCAATCTTTACTACAATGGTAACATTGTTCATTCTGCACTAGCAGATCGAATTGTTGATATTGTGCGAGAAGGACTACCAGTAGAACCTTGGGTACGTTTTGCAGAGAATGTTTATAGTAATCCTGCTGACTTTTCAAGAGAGGAACTTTATCTATTTCTTGAGAAAGCAGATCTTCCCATTACTCATGATGGATGTTTTCTTGCGTATAAGAATGTACGTGATGACTATATGGACATTTACTCTGGATCAATTAAAAATACTCTTGGTTCTATTGTGTCAATGCCAAGGGAAGCTGTTGATGTAGATCGTTATCGTACTTGTTCAACAGGACTACATTTTGCTAGCAAATCATATCTACCTCATTATCGTGGTGGTGGATCAAAAACTATTGTAGTTAAAATTAATCCATCTGATGTAGTTTCAATTCCAAGCGATTATGACAATACTAAGGGTCGTTGCTGGAAGTATGAGGTTGTAGGAGAAATTCCTTTCGAAAAGATTCAAGAGTATAGTTGGCCAGCAATGGTTGAAGATGATTTTATGGATGATGAAGATTGGTGGGAAGATGAAGCATCCAGTATTCTTTATGAAGATGAAGTAGTTTTTGATGACGATGAAGATCTAGATGAAGATATAGATATAGATTCAGTAGACTACATTGAAAAAGATTCCACGACTACACTGCTAGAAAAACTATTTGGAGTATGGAAGAGGAACTAAATGAAATATTCAACAACAAAACTTCTATCAATGGAAACGATCAGATCATCCCACGACTCTGACCTAAAATTTCAGAATGAGGACACTAGAGTATGGCTCTCCAGAGGCGGAAAGGAAGATGGTGAGCCATACGAAAACACTGTTTATGAGGAGAGTTACATAGATGGAATTTGGGTGCTGTCTGGCTACTATGACAGCGATTCAATTTCTTGATTATTCTGCTTGACATTCGCCCATAGAGGATTTACCATCACTCTATGGCGATGCGACATACCGCATTTGTGTGTTGCATAAGTATAACCAAAAGTATTGGGTGTACTTTAAAATAAAAATATAAGGAAAAATGATATGGAAACCATTAGTGACATTAATCTAGACATGAATGAAGATATTCAGGATGAAGAAGTTCAGGAAGTAACTGTTCAGACTTTCCAGATTCTTGAAAATGAGCCTGTATTTAAGAAGCCACAAGGTCGTGGTAAGTCACAGCTCAGAATTGCTATGGAAAATATGCCAGTAGGTAAGTCAATGGTAGCTTCAGAAGTTTCTTCTCCAGCACTACTTAATAATTGTCGCCAAAAGGCTCAAGAGATTAGAAGTGCAGCAAAGATTAACGGAGATGATTTCAAGTTTTCCGTAAGAACAGACGTTGAAGGTAGAATTATCGTTACACGCAAGTCGTAATATAAAAAAACTTTTAAGAACAAAGGGCTTGGAAGAAATTCCAAGCCCTTTGTTCTATATAGAATTGGAGGAATATGTTTTCTAGACCTCTTTGTGTTCAAGAAGAGTTGGATAATTCTATTACAAAAAATAAAATAGGTAACAAAGCCTATAATTTAATGGTAACTAGTTCAATAGGTATACCTATTCCAAAAGGTTTTGTTATTGGTATTGGTGAAGAATTCTCTACAGAAGAAATTGTTTCAGAGTTTGAATTATATGAACTAAATAAACCTGTATCAGTAAGATCAGGTGGTGCAGTATCTATGCCAGGTATGATGGATACAATTCTAAATGTAGGAATTACTCGTGACAATATTACCGAAATATTTGAAGATGAAATTTTTGGTAAAGATTGTTATAGAAGACTTATACAATCAATGGGTAGTTCAATTTTTGGTATTCCAGAAAAAATATTTCTAGAGATAGAAAAAGCAGCCAAAGAATTTTATATAAATGATGATAGAACAATGATTAATAAAGTTGTTTCATTATATGAGAAAGTTTTCAAAACACATACTGGATTTGTTTTTTATGATAACGCAGATGAGCAACTTATAAAAGCTGTAGATTCTGTAAAAAAATCTTGGAATTCAGACAGAGCAATTGAATACAGGAATTCAGAAGGAATACCTGAAGATGGTGGAACAGCCATAATTATCCAAGAAATGGTTTTTGGTAATAAAAATGAATCGTCTGGAACTGGTGTAGTATTTTCTCATAATCCAAACACAGGAAAACCAGGTCTTTATGGAGACTTTCTATCTTTGGCGCAAGGTGAAGATGTTGTTTCTGGACATAAAATACCAACATCAATTGATTCTATGTTGAATGATCCAAAATTCAGAATGAATGGCAAACAATTACAGTCATATATGTCAAAGCTTTTAAGAAAGTTTAAGACAATGCAAGACGTAGAGTTTACCATTGATAATGGTGTCCTTTATATTCTTCAAGCAAGGAAAGCAAAATGTTCACCAAGAGCATCAATAAGGTCAGCATTAAGTTTGGTAAACAATGGCTCATTAACGGTTAGCGAGGCTACCGATATGGTAATAAATTCTCTGCCAATTCAAGTTGAAAAATCTATTAGTATAGATAACTGCAAACTTTCAAGACTTGGATTTGGTATAGGTGTTTCTTATGGTGAAGTTATTGGTCATCTTGCAATTGGTAAAGATGCTGCACTAAAAATGAAGGAAAGCAATATGCCATATATATATTGTGCAGAGTTTACATCACCTAATGATACCGAATTGATGAGGAATTCTGTAGGTGTTGTTACATCTATGGGTGGTAGACTTTCTCATGCTGCGGTACTTTCAAGATCAATGAATAAACCAACTATAGTAGGTTTTAGTTCAATGAAGATAGTTAATGATTACGCAATTATTGATGAAGAAATAAATATTTATAGTGGTGATATGATAAAAATAGATGGATCAACTGGTGCTGTAGATTATGTTAACTAATAATAGAAATTGTAGACATATATTAGATCCAGTTGCTGTTGGTAATAAAACAATATACTGTTCATCATGGAAAGATATTGTAGTAGGCAATAGCTTGGGAAATGTACCACCAATTAATTTTACTCCAGATTTTGGACTTTATGCAGATTTTGCTTGGAGAAACGAATCAAGAAATGAATACATTAATTGGCCAGATTTTTCAGTACCATCAAATCCAGATGTTGCTATCAATCAAATACTTGATGCACTAGTAATGGCTGAAACACAGATAGTTGAAATTGGTTGTATAGGAGCACATGGAAGAACTGGAACTATTCTTGCATGTATGGCTATTGCAGAGATGGGTATTGATAGTTCTGATGCAATTATTTTTGTTAAAGAAAACTATTGTAGCAAAGCTATTGAAACTTCTTCGCAAGAAATGTTTATTGAATATTTTTGGAGGAGTATAAATGAACGTTAGTTGGAATGTTGGAGATGAAGATAAACCTTATCAACATTACTTTACACATTTGTCATCTAATGTATTAGAGTCAATAGATCCTGTTCAATGTGCAGCAGATTTTTATATTCTATTTGGTATTTCAAATAGACATATTGTAGAATTTCCAATAATTAAACTAGTGCCACCGGAAGATATTGTTAAATCCGCAATTACTTTAGGTGTATCTTTAGAAGAATTAAGAGAGAGAAACGTAAGATATTTTCAAGAATATAATAATCTTCCATCAGTAAAACTTACAGAATATACTGATGAAGCTTTAGTAATGCTAGAAGAATTCATCTACTTTAACGAGCAATGCTTTATGGAATACGCAATTGCAGCGGTCGGTGGAGAACTTAGGCATCATAGCAAAGTTACATGTCTTGGAGATAAGACAACTAGCAATTCAAGATATCATGCTTGGGCAAAATGGGGTCATGCTTTTAGAAATGATGGACCTGAAATAATTAAAGATGCAATCAGTATTTTCCTAGATTTTCCACCTGGTTCTTTTGGTGGAGAACCTTGGGCTAATGCAGCAAAACTTGTTTACAGTAGATTGAACAATGAACTTGCTGAGAACCAATTTGATAACAGTTGCGTATTTCTTGATAGAATATTTAACATGCAGCATAATACTGGTTCATTTCTTAATAAATTAGAATGGAAATGTTTTAGGGAGCCACCATTTGATGAAGGTGTAAATAGAATGGGTGACCATGTTTTGAAAGCACATGGATTGAATCCTCCAGATCTAGATACTCTTTATGATAGGGCTTCTTCAGAAGTTAAAGATTTGTTAAATAAAGTAATATCATTTTCTAGGAATGAAGAAATTAAAGTAAATGCAATTTACAAGGAGAGATAAGTATGTCAGACTATTTTACTTATAGTAAGCATCTTAAAGATTCTGAAGTACCAATTCTAGGTATGCTTGCTTGGTATTCTGTTCCAGAATCTTCCGAGGTTAATCATAAAGATTTCTTGTTGTTGGTTGAAAAACAAAATGCACCAATAAAAACTCCTGAACTACCAAAGCCATCAGATGTTTTTCGTAGGGCTTGTAACAATTCTAAGTTGCTAAAGATTCCAGCAGCAATTCCAGGTGAGTTCTTTAACTATACTATGAGAGATTCTGGATATGATGAAGGTTTCGTTTTTCGAACGGTAGTAGAAGAACGTGTAGATTCTAAGAATCATGAACTAGGATTCAGAACAATTGGTCAAGTAATCTTTTCTCGTGAATCAGTTAAGTCAAAATATACTTATGAAGTAGATATGGATGACCATGCTGTACCCTTCTATCAGCAAATGCAATCATCAATTGATAAATATATTGATAGTAAAGGATTGACAATTCCCGCCATTGCAATCAGGGAATCAGTAAGAAGGGCATTAGAAATTACTTTGACTGGAACTAGGGTTCGTCCCGGTGGTGGTGTTTATTTCATAAATCCAGACAAACTTGATAAACTTGAAGCAGTAGATTATGTAATCAACAACATTAAAGATTCATCATTTCATATACTGCCATTGATTGATGACAAACGTCAAAGAGAGATGCTTAAATCATCTTTCGAAGATGAATCAGTTGAAGAAACTAAGAAGCTTATAGATGAGATAACTGTCATTCTAAAAAATGGTGATGATATATCAGCAAAGAAATTTTCTAACATACATGAAAGATATTCATCTCAGAAGAACAGAATCTCTGAATATAAAAAGCTACTCAATGATGCATTGGAAACTTCTACAGCAGCAGTAGAGATTTGTAATAAGCAAATCCTTAAACTGTTAGATAAGGCGACTGATGGTTGATATACAAATAGTGTTTCCAATCCTAAATGAAGAGAATTGGAAAAGAATACATAGAACAATGGTTGTTATAGTTGGAAACGCTAACCTAGAATCAACAAAATTAGAAAGACTTAAAAGATTTAATTCCTCAATTAATAGAGATGACACTATCAAAGCTGATGTGTTTACTCTTTGTGATGGAAATCTATATCCTTTTAATGGAGAATTAGTTCTTGTAGGAGAAAGATCTGGAGGACGTAAATATGAATCAATTAAATCTTTTGCAAAAAGCAAAGGATATACACAAGTTTGCTATCTGGAAAGTCTATAATGTCTAGTCATAAGATAACAGAAAAAGATATAAAATTAGATAACAAACTTTTAGAATGTGATTGTGGATGGTCTGTAATTGCTGATAATAAATTTGTCGAAGCAATAAAAAATAGGCATACACAAGATGTTAATAAAAAGGAGAAGAAATAAATGTCAGTTGACAACGCTTTAAGACCCAATGATTGGGATTCATATATTGGTCAAGAAAAGTTAAAGAGCAGACTACAAGTTTCTATTGATGGTGCTCTTGAAAGATACTCTGCATTAGATCATGTTCTACTATATGGTCCTCCAGGTTGTGGAAAGACTTCTATCGCATCTCTTATTGCACAAGAAATGATGCATGATTTTCATTCTTATGTGATGCCTGTAAAGGTAAAATCTTTGCAAAAGATCTTTCTAGAGAATGAAGGAATTATTTTCCTTGATGAAATCCATAGACTTTCCAAGAAGGATCAAGAATTTCTTCTACCTATCTTAGAAGATCATGAGATCCAATTTGATAATGGTAAGAAAATCAAGATTGAAAATCATTTCACTGTGGTCGGAGCAACTACAGAGTTGGAAAAGATTATCAAACCACTTCGTGACAGATTTATTCATAGACCAAAGTATGAAGAATATACTGATGAAGAAATGTCTATGATTGTCAAAAGAATGTCATCTAGAATTGGTTTAGATATTGATGATAGTGAATGTGATTCTCTTGGTAGGGCTTCTGCTGGTGTACCTAGGCAGGCTAGAACAATTGTTTTTACGGCCCGAGATCTTGGAACTTGTGATCCTAAGAAAGTTCTTCATACGTGTGGAATCACAGAGGATGGCTTGACAGAGGATCATATTGACTATCTTTTTGCTCTTGATAAGATGGGGCAAATTGCTGGTGTGGACGTTATGTCAAACTACACTGGTCAGCCTAAAGATATAGTTCTTGACTTAGAGAAACTGCTTGTACGCAAGGGACTTATTGAGTATTCCCCGAAGGGTAGGCAGTTGATGGTTAAGGGTATGAAACTAGTGAGAGGCTACTGAATTGCAAAAAAATAATTTAACTAAAGTTATTAGGATTGAAGGGGAAACATATTTTGGTGCCCCTAAAGCTTTAGCAGTTTGGATACACGAAAATAATGCTAGTAAGTTGAGAATTTCTATTGGTGGTAACACTAGTCGTACCAAGAATTCTCAGGTAGTAGTAGATATAGAACAAATGAAATCAGCAATCGCCCAATTAGAAAACCAGGAAAGGTAATTATAATGTCAAAGCCAAGATCATATGTGAGTAATTTTACAATCCACTTTGGACCAGCAACTACAACGGGTAGACTTTTGCCTATTCGTATGCCAGACAAGTCACCAAAACTACATTATTGCACACAAGAAGGTGAACCTGTAAAGCAATGCTATATTGATGAAAATGGTAAGACCTATTTTATTGATGAACTAGGTCGTGCAACAATGGATGATGATGGAAATCTTGTTCAGGTAAATTCAGATGCAATTCAAGATGCTAAGACCTCAGATCTTCCACTGAATGTAATCAATCTTACAGCTCATAGTAGTGAAGAAATTGAACGTTTCCTTTTTCCATCCAATAATAATGCCTACATTTTTGATCCTGTAATCAAGAATTCTTCAAACAAGATTATTAATGATCCTGTAAATACTCAATGGCATGACTTTATGAATGTTCTAATTCGTGATTCTGAGGCTACATTTGTAGGAATGTGCAATCTCAGAAATTATGAAGGACTTTTTAAAATGTCCCATTATCAGGGTTATATTGTTGTTCAGAAAATGCTTTACCCTGAAAACCTTAATCAGTATGATCCAGTACGTCCAGAACTAGATCCAGTAGTTAGAGATAAAGCTCTTTCTGTTGTTCGTTCAATGATACAACCATTTAATCCAGATGCTTACAAGAACGCTATCTCTGAACGTATTACAGAAGCAGTTAGCAAGGACTTTGATCCAGAATCTTTCAAGCCTACAGAGCGTATTGAGACTAACATCAGTATTGATATGTCATCTGTACTAGATTCTTTCCTAGCATAATTGGAGTAAGATTTTATATGGAAAATCCTATGGATAGCATTAGAAAACTTATGTCATCTATCGACAATGCATTAAAAGATATTCACATAACAAGAGTGGGATTTAATGTTTTACCAGGCGAAAACAATGAACATGATAGCATCGCTATGGTCTTTCAAGTACAAAAAGAAGCGTTTGCTACAGACGATCAAATCAAGATCGATTCAGAATTCGAAGATTTGATATCAAATATTTTACATGAAGAAAGAGAAGTAAAAAAGATTGATGAAATAAAAAGGATTGCCAATGAATGGATGGATGAGGATTGAAACCCCAACTACTATCGGAAACAAGTTCATCAGTTTCAGAACTCATTTTGAATAACAAATATTCAATGTCTCAAAAAATTGATGGAAGAAGATTGATCCTAAAAACTGGATTAAATATAAATGGATGGTCACGATCTGGAGGTGTAACTGATATACCTGTAGAGGTTATGGATTCATTTAAAAAAGTTAGTCCAGATTGGATTTTTGATGGGGAGATTGTAAAAAATAAATATAATGTATTCGATATATTGGAATACTCTGGTGTACCCATTTCATCTAAGTCTTGGCTAGAACGACAAAATATTTTGAATCATGTATTGCAAGATTTCTCCGAGCATGTGAGAATAGTTCCACAGTTCTTTGGTGATGAAAAAAATCAACACTTTGAAAACTGTATGGAAATACGTGCAGAAGGAGTTGTATTCTGCGATATAGAGTCAAGATATTATTTTGGTATAAGATCAAAGAAGTCAATCAAATATAAATTTGTAAAAACTATAGACTGCGTAGTTATAGACAAATCAATAAATGGTAAAGACAATCTACTTTTAGGTCTTTATGATTCCAAAGAAAACATAGTTGAAGTTGGTAAAGTTAGTGCTTTAACTGGTGATGGCAAGACTATAGACTTCAATGTTAATGATGTTATTACTGTAAAATATTTATATGGAACTAATAGCAATAGATTATATCAACCTGTATCACCAACTCTAAGAAAAGATAAGGAGCCATACGAATGTCTGATGAATCAGATGATAATGAAATCGGAAACGATTCTTTAACAGAATTAAAAAATCTTATCGATGAGTTGTCCGAAGAAATATCTTCAGGTGATAGAAAAAAAATATTTAAGATGGCAGAATTTCTTATTGCTTTAAATATTTCGGTTGAGATTTGTCAAATCCAAACAAAACAAGATAACTATGAATACTCTATAGTTATTCCAATTTCACAAATAAACAATTTACGAAAAGCCCTATTGGGCAAAGCGCTTTAGAAAGGCATAAAATGCAGGACAAATTTTTGGCAGTAGAAAATGAAATGAAGAACAATCTTTTCGAAAGGGATGCAGAGATTCATTCTGCAATACTGGCTATACTTGCTAAGCGTCACCTTTTTATGTTTGGTTCACCCGGTGTAGCCAAGTCACTTCTAATTGATATACTCAATAATCATATCGTTGATGCTGTAAAGTTTAAGTGGCTACTAACCAAGCATTCTGTTCCAGAAGAAATCTATGGTGGTCCAGACCTTCTAACATTGAAAGATAAGGGTGTTTATAGAAGGATTACAGATGGTAAATTGCCTCAAGCACATTTGGCATTTCTTGATGAAACATTTAAGGCGAATAGCGCAATCCTAAATTCGCTACTGAAGATCCTTAACGAGAATGAGTTTGATAATCCTGGGGATGATCCTCATGTTCCACTTATAACTCTTTTTGCTGCGTCAAATGAGTTGCCAACGAATGCAGAACTTAATGCTTTGGCAGATAGATTGCATTTCTGGCATTACGTTGAACCTATTGTAGACAATAGCAACTTTGTTCAGATGCTTGTAAGTGGAGAGTCTGAGCCTCATAACTTTATTTCACTTGAAGATATTAAAAATGCACAAAAAGAAATTGCTAATGTAGTTATTGGTGATGATATTCTTTCTGCAATTTTAGAGCTTTCAAAGATCATGAAAGAAAATAATATTACTGTAACTGATAGAAAGTTTAAGCAATCGTTGGATGTTATTCGTGCAGAAGCATGGCTACAGGGTTATGATGTTGCTGATGTAATACACACTAAGCCACTGCAACATATGTTGTGGAGAGATCCTTCTCAAATTGTTACTGTAAGAACTGCTGTTTATGATCTTGCAGATCCAATTGAGCGCGATGTTTTGAATTTGCGAGATGAATGGATGGCAGCATACAATTCTTATCGTGAAACAATGTCTGACACTTCAATGGTAGGTAGGAAAGCGGATCATACTCTAGAAATTTTCAAGAAATTTAAGGCTTGCAAGAAAGAGCTTATAATTCTAGAGAAGCGATGTGGTCAAACTTCTAGGTCATGTGCAATTCTTGATGAGTTTGTTTCTTACATGAAGCATATTGGTCCAGATCTTCTTGCCGAAGGATTCGAAGTTGATAAGCAGGATGCAGTTGAACTAAACTCAATGCTTGATAGAAGGGATGATGTCTAATGGATAGTTATACTAATGTTGTAATAAAACCTAAGTCATTGGAAAGAAATCTAATTTCTAATATAAAGAATATTGAATTAGATGATTTGCCATCTGTTAAGGATTCAAAATCTTCTTACTCAAAAATAAGAATGAACTTAGGTTTGAAAACTTCTTATGGAGATATTCTTAGCGGTAAAGATTCTATATCAAAATTCAAGGAAGGATCTGGCAGATCTATTCTAGGTTTATCTATGCCACCTGCTGATTCTAGTGGGATTGCAGAGTTGTGTGCTTGGAAAGATAGGTGCCAAGATGACTGTGTTGGTGTAGGTGGTAACAACAAATTTGGGTTGGCTTATCTTGGCAAGTTGTCTAGATTAAAGCTTTTGATAGAAAATCCAAAAGAATGGTTGACTATACTTGTAGATAGTCTAGATAAAGTTTCTGATAAATATGGTCAGAAAAATGTCGGTGTACGTATGAATGTATATTCAGATATTAGATGGGAAAATATTTTACCAGAATGGTTTTGGGATCGTTATTCAGAAATTATTTTCTATGATTATACGAAGCATCCAATAAATTCTAGACCTAAAGAAAATTTTCCCCAAAATTATTTCTTAACGTATTCAGTTTCTGGGCGTTCAACAGATGAAGAAATACTAAAGCAGATTAATGCTGGTCGTTCTATAGCTTTGGTTGTAGAAACTCTTGGTGGAATTGATCGTAGAACAGGTAATAAGCGACCTCTTCCAATTAAGACTGCGAAAAATATTGTTGATGGTGATTTTAATGATAGACGTTATCTAGATAAACCAGGCTCAATTGTTATGCTTAGAAGAAAGAATGGTTTACCATTGAGTAATAGTCTTGTCATTGACAATGTTAGATTGAACACAATAAAAGAATTAATAAATTCATAGCATCAAACTAAAGGTGATAACATGAGTTATCTTGATAGATATAAAAATAATAAAAATAAGGATAAAAGAAAAAAGCAGTCAATAAAATATGATAGATGGGATCTGCAAACTGCAAAGCAGATAAGGGATGAGGTAAGAGATTATCTTATAGCTGAACAAGAGTTAGGTAGCAAAGTTCAGACAGGTATTGAAGCGATGAACGATGCACTATTTGCTTTATATAAAGCTAATCCAGAAATGGAAGACTCTAAAGATATTAGACCTTCATTTAAAGTAAACCATACTGTAATTGAAGAACTTATGAAGCTTTCTAATTTTCAAAAAAACAGGGATATATCAATAGGTGATCCAATCGGTACAGGGTTAGCCTGTGCTGCAATGGAGCCTGAATTAGAAGTTCTGTTTGACAAACTTTCTGAAGCACAAAAAATTGCTAATGATTTAGAAAGTCTAGTTTCTGAATATGAAGAACTTCAAAAAAGTGTTGAAGAGATTCTTGACGAAACAGGCGATGATGATAGTGAACCAGCAAAGAACTTTCAGGAAGATGTTGACAAAATTAATGAAGCTATGGACAAACTTGCTGATCAAATTTCTAAACTAGAAGATGAACTAAATAAGGAACTTTCAGACAAGCAACCAACTATCAACAAGCATCTAAAAGATGCAGTAGATAATCTTTCCTCTAACACTGAAGCGTTGCAGCAATTAGAATCTTGGGGACTTCAACCTGGTGGTGTAAGGAAGATGTCTGCAGAAGCAAGGATTGCTCTTTCTAAAAAGATGAAGTCAGAAAAATTTAAGCAGATGGCAGAAATCTTTGGTAAGATGCAATCAATGGCAATTCATGAGCATTTACATAAGACAGATCAGGGTAGTGAAGAAATCTATGAACTTGAGCAAGGTGCTGAACTGCATAGAGTTATTCCAATTGATATGCTTATGCTTAATGATGAAGTTTTAGTTTATGATTGGCTTCGTAAGTTTGTTGAGCGTTCACTTGTACAGTATTCGCTTAGAGGTCAAGACAGTGTTAATAAAGGTGGAATAATCATACTTGAAGATGGTTCGTCAAGCATGATTGGGACTAGAGAAGTTTGGGCTAAAGGTATTGGTCTCGCACTTCTAAAAATTGCAACGATACAAAAAAGACCTTTCAGTGCTGTGAATTTTTCTGGACCAGGAACTTATGTTCATTGGGAATTTGATACCAGTGGAAGCATTCTTAAATCAGTAAAAACATACAGAGGTAACGAAGAAAGTTTTGAAGGTATAGAAGCAGTTATTGATTATGCGGAAACCTCTATGAATGGTGGAACAAATTTTGAGACACCATTTTCTGTAGGTTTAGATATACTCGAATATCAATACCAAACCACTGGCTGTGTGAATGGCGATATAGTATTCTTGACAGATGGTGAATGTGGAATGTCTAAAGATTTTATTAAATCTTTCAAAATAGACCAAGAAAGATTAGGGTTTAAAGTTTTTGGTATAGCAATACAAACCAATCCACAATCTGAACCAATGAACACTATGTGTGATGGTAATGTTATTGGTTTAAAGCAACTATCTGATGTCAATGATATAAGGCCACTATTTTCAAAACTATGACAAATGTAAACTATAAGCCAAGAGAATGTTTTAATAATGTTGGTATGCCCAAAATGGCATATCGTAATAAATCAGAAGCAAAAATTTCCTTAAAAAGAATGGAGTTTAAAACTTCCAGAGGGACACCAATGCAAAGGAATGCTCAAATTTATAAATGTAGTGTTTGTAAATTTCATCATATAGGACACAAATGAAGTTTGAAGAAATAATTGAGAATCTTTTATCTGATGGAGAAATAGAGGTAGATATACCTGAAGATGTTTTAGATGTTTCTAAAATGTCAATACAAGAATTAGTAGAAATTTTTGATGATTTAAACCAAAAGTTGTTTGAAATTGGTGAAGCTTTGAATCCTACTAATCAAACATCAAGAGATATGCATAGCCTAAGAAATGCAGTGAAATTAGAGTTATCTATGAGATCAAAGTAGGAGAACTATGCAACATAAGATTCCTGAACATAAAATATGTCCTAACTGTAACATAGAAAAAGCGGCAGATCAGTTTCATAGAAACGCTGCAAGACGGGATGGTTTAACATATGTATGTTCTGTGTGTATATATGACTATGAAAATAAAGAGAAGAAACCAAAAAGATTTCTTGCTGATATAGTAAAAGAATGTGTTTCTTGTAACAGAAATCTTTCTTCAAGAATGTATACATATTCTCAGAATACTGAGGATCATCTGAAGGAAGTTTGTAGAACGTGCAGTTCTTACAGACCTAAATCAAAACCAAGCATTGAAGAAATTGAAGAGTATGAATTTTTAATCAAAAAAATATTTAAAGAAGCTAAATCTAAATTTGATTTAGAAAAAAATAGGTCAGAATTTGAACAATATGTATGGAGAAATTTGTTAACTTCTGGAATGCTCGTAAAGTGGAGAGTTCCAATTTGGGTTCATAAAACTTCTATACCTCAATAAAGAAAGACAAATATAATGATCTTAAAATTTAAAGATAATAATAATAGCTGGAACTGGATTGATGAAATAAGACATTTTAAAAATCTTTCATTTCTAGATAATAAAAAAGTAAACTATAGTATTGGATTTGATGATGATAACGAAGAAAATAGTTTTCCAGTTTATCTAGAGTTAACTTTTCAAAATGGTGAGATATCAGTTTATGAAATGAATGTTAAAGAAATTTATTTATGCAATGATTCTAATGGTTCAACCATTGATGTTATTAAAAGTCTATCTCAATAATAGATTTAAAAACTTGATCAATAACCATTGGATTAATAATAGTTTCAAATTTTCTATCATCAATTGATGTAATTTCAAAAGGTCCAACAGTTTCCATCGTTCTAGAGGAATAAGCAAGTCTTTCTTTAAAGATATCAAAATCTTCAATTTTAATATATCTTTTCCAAGAATCACCCATTATTTCCCATTCTTTTACATCAAAAAAATCAAGCCAAGCACGATTAACCATAACCAGCGAAGCGTTTATATCAACTTCTGCTAAAGGTTTATTAAGTGCATCCATAAACTTTCTTTGACGCAAAGAATGTACAGAAAAATTATTCTCTAAATTTTGTAATCTTTCATGTATGGGTGGTGTATTTCCATTTGGTCCTAAATGATATTTAACATATTTACTATATTCGAGAAAATCTACTGAAAGAGTAGATATACTAGTATTAACATCTTCAGTTATATTTTTTCGAAACCAGGTACTAAGTAACTTTAGCCTCTTTTCAGCAAATCCTAATAGAGCAATCAAAGACAAAGCCAAAGTTATATAAAGACCTACTTCTTGTAATAGTGTTGGAAAGCCAAATATCATAATATTACCTT
>Ga0114968_10000578_pt1 | contig 27040 bp, 24 predicted proteins | sample M_130807_EF_Meta_FD_87020 | JGI IMG/M metagenome (GOLD analysis project Ga0114968, IMG submission 87020) | Freshwater microbial communities from Lake Montjoie, Canada to study carbon cycling - M_130807_EF_MetaG | ecosystem: Environmental > Aquatic > Freshwater > Lake | place: Lake Montjoie... | reverse complement strand
TCAACGGGTGCAGCACACCCGACACTCGTCGAGCTCGCCATGGGCGGCGGAGTGCGTCGCCGCGCCTGATACCCTGACCGTCAGGTAGCGACGGGAGGCACATGGACGATCACGGGCCGCATCAACCCAGCTCACGAGGATGGCGGGCGCGCCTCGCACTCGCCGTCGCACTCCCGGTACTCGTTGTCGGGCTTGGACTCGCGCAGGCTGGACCTGTGCGCGGCGACGCCCTGGACGATGCGCTCGCTGAGCAGAAGGCGCTCGCAGCCCAACTTGCGAAGCAGCAGCAGGCCCTCGATGCGCTGATCGCCCAGCAGGGGAGTCTCTCAAGCGAGATCGCTGCGACGACTGCGTCGCTTGCCAAGAACACCGCCTCGCTCGCAAATATCACGACCCAGATCCAAAAGATCACGATTGCTGTGGCAACAGCACAGCGTTCACTCCTCCAACTTAACAGTGCGGTCGAGGCGCTCGACAAAGAGATCTCGCGCCTTACGGCGCAGCAAGAGGCAAAGGCGCGCGATCTTGCAGACCGGCGCGATATTCTCGCCGCTCGGATACGCGAGGCCTATATTGCCGATGCTACGCCGCCGCTCTGGATCCTCTTCTCAGGCCAGAGCTTCACCGACATCTTGCTCGACATCGCCGGCTTCAACGCACTCGGCACTGCCGACGTAGCGCTGGCACAGGGGATCAGCCGTGACGCTGCACGCATCGCTGCAATTGCCGAACAGGTTCGCAAGAACCGCGTAGAAACAGCTCGCCTTCGTGCAGCTGCGGCGCGGCAGAAGGCGGCACTCGACCAGCAGGTCGCAGCACTCAATGCTGCAAAGGAGCGGCTCGCTGCAGCGATCGCAGCCCAGAAGAAGATGCTGGCGGAGCAGAAATCTGCGATGGCTCGCGTGCAGAGGAGCAAGGCGAAGCTTGCCGCTGCAGTTGCGGCGCTCAAATCACAAGAGGCACAGGTGAAGGCAACGATCGATCGACTGCTCGGGGAGAACTACAACTCGGGCATCCCCACAAATTACGCAGGTGGTTGGACTTGGCCGATCCTGCGAGAGGTGTCTGGTTTCGTTAAGCCAAAAAATAGCTTCAGGCCGTACATTTCACAAAAGTACGGCTGTGTCAGCTGGAAGGTGTATCCACGGCGCGCAGGCTGCCCGTCCTCAGCGCCATACTTCCACAATGGCGTCGATATCGCGGCTGCTGCGGGCACGCCGATTTACGCCGCAGCATCTGGGAAGGTTGTCCTTGCTGGAATCTGTAGTTACTGCGTCGTGTGGAAGGGGATGCGCTCGCTCGCCTGGGTCTGGATCGCTCACTCGAAGTCGCTCGTGAGCTTCTACATGCATATCGGTGACGGACAGGTTGCGAGCCAGCCGCGGTGGAGGGTGAGCGTTGGCGACATTGTGACGGCCGGCCAGCTCATCGCGTTCGTGGGAACGACAGGGAATGTCACTGGTGCGCACCTCCATCTCGGACTCCTCTACAAGGGGCAGTACGCGTGCATCCAGCGCTACCTCCCCCAGGGGGCGTGCCCTGCAAACTGATCAGCAGCTCACCATCGCCGCGATCGCGCAACTGCTCAGCGACTTCGATATCGCTGTCGGGAGTCGGCAAGAGCGCGCCGGTGCACATGTGTGGGACCTCGACCTTGACGGCGAGCGCCGCCGTGGCCTGAAGGTGACGCTGATCTATGAGGATCGCCCCGATGGCGTGCTCGTCGCTTGGGCGCATCTTGCACCACCGCTTGGCGATGGCCTACGGAAGGCGTATCGGCAGTTGCTCGAATGGAACGACCGATTCCTCTTCGTAAAATTCGGCATTGCAGAAGATGGGCGACCAGTGCTGAGCTTCGAACTGCATGCGGCAACAGCGAGTCGCGATGCGTTGCGTGAAGGGCTCGCCCGCATCCTGCTGATCGCCGACCTGTTGCTCGACGAGATGGCGCCGTGGATCTGGATCGGCGGGAGGGCGCCGGCCGACGATGCTGCGCCGCGGCGGAATCGCCCCCTCTTGAGCGCCGATCCTCGCCTCCCTGCTCGCCTCGAGGGGTAGGCACGAAGGTCTACACTCAGCATATGGCTGACCTTGATCGTCCCCTGCGCCCCGTCCCTGCGCCAGCGCCGAACGTGCTGACCGGCGAGAACGCCGACGTCTACTTCTTGCGCACCGAGCAGGTGCTTCGCGCCGATGGGCGCAACCCCCATGTTGTGATGGAGGTCTTCTGTCGGCGCGACGATGCAGTCCTCTGTGGCATTGATGAGGCGAAGGCGTTGCTCGCGGTCGCCCTCGAGCGCGATGCCGAAGCTGGCCACGCAGAGGTGTGGGCGCTGAAAGATGGCGATCGCGTTGCGGCGAAAGAGGTCGTGCTGCGCATCCATGCCCCATATCTGAGCATCGCCCACCTCGAGACGGCCTATCTCGGCATGCTTGCGCACGGAACCGGATGGGCGACCGCAGCGCGGAGCGTTGTGGATGCTGCCGCCCCCACGCCGGTCGTTGCCTTCGGGGCGCGGCACGTCCATCCCAATGTTGCCGATCGTCTCGACCATGCAGCGATCATCGGTGGTGCCGCTGGTGCGTCGACGACTGCAGGGAGCGTGCGGAACTCGCTCGCTCCGGTCGGGACGATGCCGCATGCGTTGATGCTGATCTACGGCGATACGGTTGAGGCCGCGCTCGCCTATGACCGCTCGGCTGAGCCGGAGGCACCGCGCATCGTCTTGGTCGACACCTTCCGCGATGAGGCAGAGGAGTCGGCACGGGTCGCCGCAGCACTTGGCGAGCGCCTGGCGGGGGTGCGCCTCGATCGCGCGAGCGAACTTGGCGGCGTGACGCCAGAACTTGTGCGCGAGGTGCGCGAGGCGCTCGATGCCGCCGGTGCACGCCAGGCGAAGATCATCATCTCTGGCGGCCTCACCCTTGAGCGCATCGCGGCCTTCAAGGCGGCCGGTTCGCCCGTCGACACATTCGCCGTCGGGAGCTCCATCTCTGGAAGTCGTCCGATCGACTTCACCGCAGACATCCATGCAATCGACGGGCAGCCGATCGGCAAGCGCGGCCGTGGCGTTGGCGAGACTCCTGCGCCGCGCCTGCGCCAGGTTGACCTCGCCGCATGGCGTGCGGCGACGACCCGATAAGATCAAGCCATGCCAGTAACGATCAGCCAGCCAGCCACCACGGCGCGCGACCTTCTGACGCAGTCGGAGGCGATCGCTCGAGCGGCCGCCATTCACGACGTGCAGTACGACCTTGAGCTTGGCCTGACCGCGCGTGCAGAAACATTTACGGGGCGCATCACGATCTCCTTCCAGCTCGACCCGAATCCGCCGGCAGGATCAACCTTCCTCTGCTTTCGCGGTCGCACCATCGAGTCGCTCCGGATCAACGGAGCGCTGATCGACGCACCAGACTGGAACGGCTATCGCATCAATCTGCCGCTCGCCGCACTCAAGAGAGGGGCAGCCAACGCCATTGAGGTTGCCTACGAGAATGCCTACGACGCTGGTGGCGACGGGGTCTTCCGCACCATCGATCCAGAAGACGACGCCGAGTACGTCTACACGAACTTCGAGCCGTACGAGTCGCATCGCATGGCGCCGCTATTCAATCAGCCCGACATCAAGGCGCGCCTGTCGCTGCGCATCCTCGCCCCCGCAGAGTGGACCGTTCTTGCCAACTCGCCTGAGCTGAGCCGCGGTGCAACCGACGCGACCGGACGTGCGCTTCGGACATTTGCCGAGACGCCGCCGCTCTCGGCGTACCTCTTCGCCATGGCGGCTGGTGCCTATGTTGGTCGGCAGTTCGCCGTGCCGGTTCCTGGTCGCGCCGAGCCTCTCCCAGTCGGCCTCTGGTCGCGCCGCTCGCTCGAGCGCTACCTCTCCTACGACCTCTTTGAAACGATGACGGCACAGGCGCTCGCCTATTACGGCGAGCTCTTCGGTCGCGTCTATCCATTTGAAAAGCTCGATCACGTCTTCTGTGCCGAGTTCAACCCTGGCGCGATGGAGAACGTTGGCCTGATCACCTACGGTGAGGGGTACCTCTTCCGCAGTACGCCAACGCCGAGCGACATCACGGATCTCGCCGAGGTTGTCTTCCACGAGATTGCCCACATGTGGTTCGGGAACCTCGTGACGATGCGCTGGTGGAACGACCTCTGGCTGAATGAATCATTCGCGACCTATGCCTCGTACCTCTGCCTCACCGAGGGCTCTGAGCACACGGGGGCGTGGCGCGAGTTCAACATGCAGCTGAAGCGCTGGGCCCTTGCTGAAGACGACGCGCCAACGACACATCCGATCGCAGGCAGCGTTGATGACACCGATCAGACGTTCTTGAACTTCGACGGGATCACCTACGGGAAGGGTGGCGCCGTCCTCAAGCAGCTCGGTGCACGGCTGGGGCGCGCCGGATTCAGTGCGGGCCTCCGCCTCCATTTTGAGCGACACGCATTCGGGAATGCGACACTCGATGAATTCCTCGCCTCACTGCAGGAGGGGAGCGGGGTTGACCTCTCGGCATGGTCGAAGCAGTGGCTGCAGACGAGTGGGCCGAATCGTCTCGGCGCACGGATCGAGCCCGATACGGATGGAAAGATTCGACGACTCCTTGTCACGCAGGAGGTCGCCTCAGGCGACGATGTGTTGCGCGAGCATCTTCTGAAGGTTGCACTCCTCCAGGCCGCGCCAAACGGTCGCATTGCGATCGAGGCGCACGAGGTGTTGGTGAACGGTGCCGAGACCGAGGTTCCTACGGCAGTGGGCCGACCACTCCCGCTCGGCGTTGTTGCAAACCACGAAGACTTGGCTGTTGGCAAGCTCGAGCTGGATCCGACCACGATTGCCCTTGTGGCGGAGCGACTGGAGGATATCCCCGACAGCCTCCTCCGACAGGTGATCTGGGGGGCGCTCTGGGAGGCGGTGCGCGACGGCCGTTATCCGATGACCGCATATGCGCGCCTGCTTGAAACGCGCCTGCCGAAGGAGCCAGACTCCGCCATCGTCCAGCAGGTCATCGCGATGACCATGGGCCCCCTGCTGATGCGTTGGCTCCCGGATGGTGAGCGTGAGGTATGGGGGAGTCGCTTCGTTGCCGCCGCCCGCGCTCGTCTCGCCGAGGGTGGCGATGAGGGGCTCTTGATCGTCTGGTCGCGCGCCCTCGTGACCGCAGCCGTGACGCCGCGCGACGTTGAAGAGGGCTGGCAGGTCGCCACCGGTGAGACCCCCCTTGAAGGTGCCGAGATCGACCAAGACCATCGTTGGGCGCTGCTCATTCGTGGCGCCTCGCTTGGCCTCCCGCAAACCGCCGAGCGGCTGCGGGGCGAAGTGCTCCGCGATCCGAGCGACCGCGGTGCACGTGCCCTTCTCTCTGCCGCTGCTGCCGAGCCGAGCGTTGCCGTGAAGCGCGCAACCTGGGAGAGGCTCTTCTCGCATGAAGGGTATGGGAGTGTGAAGAAGACCCTTGCAGCCGGTGCAGGCTTCGCCTGGCCGTGGCAGCGCGAACTGCTAGCGCCGTATGTTGCCAAGCTCCCCGCCGCACTCCTCGTGCTCGGCTCTGCCGACCCAACACTTGCACGAGATCTCGTGACGCGCGCGATGCCACTCAGCCTCTGGGGTGACCCAGCGGGGCTCGCTGCTGCAGCGACCATGGCGCTGGCGCAGATTGAGGATCCGGCTAGCACGATCCCCGCCGTGGATGGAGCCCGCCTGCGACGCTTTGCCCTTGCTGAGCGTGACTCCCTCGAGCGCATCATTCGCCAGCGTCGCTCTGGCGCAGCGAGCTAGAGCGCATGTCTCGCACAACGGTTGCACGAGCGGCACTCGTGCTCCTTGCGCTTGTTAGTAGCGCTGGCGCGCTCAGCATCGCGCTCTACCTTGCCGCACTCCTGCTCTCGCTGACCGGAAGTGTTGCAGCAGATCTTGCCACGAGCCTCTTCAGCTTCGTCCGCGGGAGTAACTCACTCATTGCAGGTACCTCGGTGTTTGCCGGAGTACTCCACTACGCGGCAACGCCGAGACCGAAAACGATGTGGGAGCTGGTGCTGACCTCACGATCGATCCGGCCAATCCTCCTCCTCTGGCCGCTCGGGATCATCGCCTCGCACGCGGTGCACGCGTTGGTCGTTCTGGTTGGAGTTTCGTGGTACTTGCTGGCCCTGCTCGCGCTCCGCCTGCGACGGGAGATGGGTCCTAGCGCGTAAGTTCCGCAGCGAGCTCCTCAAATGCGCCGAGGTAGTGATCAACATCGGCATCGGTCATTGCGATCGAGAGGGTCCACTCCTCATCGCGGCCTGGTGTGCTGAAAATGCCGCGATTCATGTTCCAGAGCCAGACGAGGTCGATGAGTTCGCGCTGCTGCGCACTCTTGTAGCTCTCGTAGTCGACCACCTTTGATGTCGCGAACGTGATGACACCCTTCGACTCGATTCCCACGGGATATGCGGGAAGCCGATACTGGTCGATGATCCCCTGTGCCCCGTTGAGGAGGCGCGCATTGATTGCACCAAGGCGGAGGTAGGCGTCTGGCGTCATCACGCGCTCAAGGTTGGCGCGGGCGGCAGCCATCACGAGTGGGTTTCCGTTGAATGTCCCAACCATGTACACATCGCCGGAGAGGACTGGCCCCCAGAGCTCATCGGTTGCACCGATTGCGCCGGTTGGTAGGCCGGCGCCGAGCGCCTTCGCCAGGCAGACCATGTCGGGCGAGATCCCGAAGAGTTCCGTTGCGCCGCCTGCAGCAACGGTGAGACCAGTCTTCACCTCGTCGACGATCCATACAACGCCAAACTTCTTTGTGATGCGGCGCACCTCGGCAAGGTAGCCGGGCTCTGGGAGGATCACGCCGCAATTCATCAGCGCTGCCTCCATGATCAAGCAGGCGGGGAGGCGCCCCTCTGCCTGCAGGCGCTCGAGGCGTCGCTCAAGTGCGGGCGCGTCGTTGAATGGAACGGCGATCGTCATCTGCGTGACAACATCAGGGATCCCCTTCCCGTAGGGGATCGATGGATAGTTTTCGCGGTCGCCCATGTCGTAGGTGTTGAGACCGATGTCGACCATGACGTAGTCGTGGTGTCCGTGATAGCTGCCGAAGATCTTCATCACCACATCGCGCCCGGTATACGCGCGCGCAAGGCGAATCGCATCCATCGTCGCCTCGGAGCCAGAGTTGACGAAGCGCCAGCGTGGAAGCTTCCATCGCTGGGCAAGCAACTCAGCAACGATATAGGCATCTTCGGTTGGGGCAGCGAAGTGGGTGCCGAGTCGCATGCGTCGCTCAACCGCCTCAGCGATCACCGGGTGCGCGTGGCCCTGGACCATGCTGCCAACCCCGTTATGTACGTCGAGATACTGACGGCCGTCAACGTCCCAGACGTACTGGCCCTGCCCGCGCTCAAGGTAGATCGGGTACGGAGCACGGCGCTGGTAGCTCGAAGGGACGCCGCCAACGAGGGTGCGCTCGGCGCGGGCAAAGGCGGCTGCTGAGCCTTGGGTGCGAGCGTCGAGGCGCTCAGATTCACGGCGCGCGAGTTCGGCAATCCGAGCAGGGTCGATCTGGGCGGTTGGCCCGGCTGCTGGCGCGTCGCGGTGCTGGACCGGCGCGGTGGTGGGTTGCATCTGTTTGAGGATCTCGATTGCCATTGCACACCTGATTTCTGCGGATTCCACACGTTGGAGCCCTACGGAGACGATATTAGCACCAAATAAGGCGATATGCTGCGATATTCGCAGCCACGAGGGATTCGTGCGTAAACAGTCAGGCGTTTTTGCAGGTTTTCAGCCACCCTTCGTGCGCGGAGCCTGCCGATGCCCGTTAGCGCGAGGGGCCCTTTGGCATCGTAACAATCGATCGGACCGGCCCAAACAGGAGGGGGACGAAGGCAAAGCTTGCGCCAACCCCACCGATCACGATCGCAGCGCGGAGGCCGAGCGTTTCGCCAATGAGTCCGCCGAGGAGGGCGCCAATCGGAATCGTCCCCCAGACGAACCAGCGCATCGTGGCGTTCATCCGGCCCTGCATTGGCTCGGGAGTAATCGCCTGGCGCAGGCTCACCTGGTTGATGTTGTAGATCGTGCCGCTGGCCACCGCAAAGAATCCTTCGAGGGCGAAGAGCGCCATGTTCAAGAGGTCGGCCCCTGGTTGGGCGAATGCGACGAGCACCAGCATGGGGCCACCAAGCGGGATCATGAAGAAGATCGTCCGCCCCACACCGAGGCGCTTAGAGATCCGCCCCGCAACGAGCGCGGCGAGCAGGCCGCCTCCTCCTGCAAGGGTGAACGAGAGGCCGACAAGTGCGGGTGTGAGGTGAAGTTCGCGCACCGCAAAGAGCAGGATCAGCGTTGTTCCAGCGGTCGCAAAGAGGTTCGAGGTTGCTGTTGCTCCGCCGATGCTCCGCAAGAGCGGGTTACCGAAGACAAACCGTACCCCTGCAGCAATCTCACTGCGGAACGATTCACGCGGCACGCGTGCCGCAGCAGCGGTGCGCCGCTTCGTGCGTTCCGGCTCATGCTGCCGAATGGAGAAGACGAAGAGCGCTGAGAAGATAAACGAGGCTGCGTCGAAGAGAACGGCGATCGGTGCAGCAATAATCGTGACGAGTGTTCCAGCGAGCGTTGGTCCAACAAGGCCTGCGGCAGAGCGACTGATCTCCATCTTGCTGTTCCCTTCTACGAGGTCCTCCTTGTGGATCAACGTCGGGAGATACGACTGGTATGCCACATCAAAGAAGACGGTAAGGATCCCCGCGAGGAATCCGGTGCAAATGAGGAGTGGAATGCTGAGCCAGTTCGTGAAGTAGGCAACAGGGATGACAAGGAGGAGTGCGGCACGACCGAGGTCGCCAACAATGAGGACGCCGCGGCGAGGGAGTCGGTCGACCGCAGCTCCTGCGATCAGGCCGAAGAGGAGGAAGGGGAGGAAGTCGGCAAGGTTGAGGATGGCAACCTCAAACGGACGAGCGGCGAGCGTGGTGATCGCGACTAGTGGGAGGGCAATGCCGGTGATGCTTGAGCCGAGGCTGCTAATCGTCTCCGCAGCCCAGAGGCGAAGGAATCCAGGATCGCGCGTGAGAGGGCGCCGTCGCACGTTGGGCTGTTTGGGCATTGCGGGAGTATAGGGGGAAGTGGGGTGGCCAGAGGGAATTGAACCCTCATCTGCGGCTCCACAAACCGCGGTCCTAACCATTGAACGATGGCCACCACGTGGAGTCCGCATCTTACCCCCTCGCGGGCGGCGCACCCTTGGCGGGGTAGAATATGGGGGGTCGCCCAGCACTATGGGGCCCAGGGGAGGCACTAATGCAGATCCGGCGCTCGATGCCAGCACTCGGACGGATTCCCGCAGCCGAGTATGGGGTGACCCTTGGCGACTTCTTCTTCCCCGTCTTCCTCGGCGAGCGGCTCGGCTCCCGCCTCCAAGGCCTCGCGCTTGCGGTTGTCGGCGCTGCCCTCATCGCCGCCTCGGCACAGGTGGTGATTGCCATCCCTGGCACCCCTGTCCCAATCACTGGGCAGACATTCGGCGTCCTCCTTGTTGGCGCCGCGCTCGGCGCACGCAGGAGCGTCGCCTCACTCGGCCTCTACCTCGCGATCGGCATGCTTGGGGCACCCGTCTTCCAGTCAGGAACGCATGGGATTGAACGCTTCGTCACGAACACCAGCGGCGCCCTCGCCCTCGCTCCAACGGGCGGCTACCTCATCGGCATGCTCGGCGCCAGCTGGCTTGTTGGCCGCCTCGCCGATCTCGGCTGGGATCGCACAGTTCTCGGCACTGTTGGCGCAATGGTCATCGGCAACCTCATGATCTACGCGTGCGGCGTCTCATGGCTTGCCGTTGCTGCGCACTTCGATGCCGCGACTGCAATTGCCAAGGGCCTGACGCCGTTCCTCATTGGTGATGTGCTCAAACTTGCAATTGCTGCTGGCGTCTTCCCGAGCGCCTGGTGGTACGTCAACAACGGCCGCAGCGCCGGACCGCGCTGACCTTCACCGTCGCGCCGCGCGCCCGCTCGTGACGCGCGCAGCCATCCTCGCCCTCGATCTCGGCACCACCTCCGTTAAGGCACTCCTCGTTGACGTCGATTCAGGTGCGCCCATCTCGTTCGCGCGGGGCAGTGCTGGTCCGCACATCACGACCCCCGATGGCGGCAGCGAACAGGCGATCGAGCCGTGGTGGAGCGCCGTCGCCGAAACCGTCCGCGCCGCGCTTGCGATCGCAGCAGGAGAGGGTCGCGTCGAGGTGCGCGGGATCGCCGCCTGCGGCCATGGGCCGAGCCTCGTGCCGCTTCGCGCCGATGGGACTGCCGCCGGCACGATGATCCTCTGGCGCGATCGCCGCGCGGCGAGTGACGAGTCGGTACTCGCTCAGGCACTCGGTCGCTCGGGCTGGCTCCTCGCCGAGCTGCCAAAGGCACGCTGGTATCTGCGCGAGCGCCGCGAGGATGCGGCGCAGGCGGCCTGGCTCCTCTCAACCTGGGACGCGGCAGCCTATCGACTCAGCGGCGTTGCCGCAGCCTCATTCTGGGATCCTGCGCGCTCGCTTAGCGAAGCAGAGCGAGCTGCTCTGCGTGGAGAGAGCGTCGGGCTTGATGCGCGCGCCCTCCCTCCAGAGGTCCGCCCAGGGACCCGCTTGGGCGGGCTCACGGCGGAGTCGGCTGCCCTTCTCGGCCTCCCAGCAGGGATCCCTGTACTCGCCGGGCTCAACGATGGGCTCGCCGCTGTTGTGGGTGCTGGACTTACGCGCGTCGGCCTCGCCGTCGATGTTGGTGGAACCGCAGGCGGTGTTGCGGTGGCCGTCTCGCCAAGCGATGGGGCACGCATCGCTCATGCGCGCGCCGGCGAACTCTGGCTCGGCCCTGCCCCCGCACCGTTCGGCAACCTTGCGGTGCTTGGCGGCGCCTTCGCCGGCACGGGGAAGATCTTGGAGTGGACGATGGATGAACTGCTCGCAAGCCACCCCGCGGCTGTGCGCGATCAGCGCGCTGCGCTCTTCGAGGCGGCGATGGCACTGCCGCTGAGTGCGAGCAGCCTCCTCGCACGAACGCCCGACGCAACAGCCTGGAGCGCGCATGGCAGCGCGAGCGATGCATTTATCGCTGGCGCCAGTGCGAACGAGATCACCGACCCAGCGCACCTGATTCGCGCCGCAATCGAGGCGGGTGCCCTCGCCGTGGCACACCTGCTTGCACCTGCGCGTGACCTGGGACTGCATATCGACGAGGTGCGCCTCTCTGGCCCGGCAACAGGCGCAACGAGCGGACCACTCTCTGGTGCGTCGATCCCGCCTGCCGGGCTACCGCAGCTGCGCGCCGATATCTTTGATCTCCCCGTTGTCGTTCCGCGCATCGGCGAGACGGCAGCGGCAGGCGTCGCCGCCGTTGCTGGGACGGGGATTCGCGCGTATGCCTCACTGCGTGAGGCGACGAGTGCCATCGTTGCGCCAGCACGCCGTTACGAACCGGCAGGTGGAGCACGACGAGAGGCGGCACGTGCGTTGCGTGAGCGCTATGCAGCGTCAACGGTGGCGCACCTTCGCGCCGATGCCGGAGGGTCGCGCTAGCGCGAAGGGTTAGGCTCGCGCCGAGCGCTTCTTGGTGGCTCGCCCCTTCGGAGCAGCCTTCGGGACAGCCTTCGTCGACGCAGCCTTCGTCTTCACCTTGATCGCCTGACGGCCCTTGGCCGTTGTCGAGGCGAGGCCATTCTCAAGCGGGAAGTGACAGGCAACACTCACGTCGGGGCTCCGTGGTGAGGCGGCCAGTTTCGGCTCTTCTGTCGTGCAGCGGTCGGGGTTCCCGAGCTGCTCACGGAGCCAGCAGCGCGTGCGGAAGCGGCAGCCCGAAGGCGGGTTGATCGGCGACGGGATCTCGCCAGCGAGGATCAGGCGATCCTTGACGTCGTGCGCCTCAATCTTCGGTACGGCGGAGAGGAGCGCGACGGTATACGGGTGCTGCGGCTTCTTGAAGACCTGCTCGACGGGGCCCATCTCGACCACCGTGCCGAGATACATCACGGCAACGCGGTCAGAGAAGTAGCCAACGACATCGAGGTTATGGCTGATGAAGAGGTAGGTGAGCCCCTTCTCCTCGCGCAGCTCAGCGAGAAGGTTGAGCACCTGGCTCTGGATGGAGACGTCGAGCGCGGAGACCGGCTCGTCGAGCACGATGAACTCCGGATTGACGGCGAGCGCGCGAGCGATGCCGATGCGCTGTCGCTGGCCGCCAGAGAACTCGTGCGGATAGCGCGACGCATAGTCTGGATCGAGCCCAACAAGGTCGAGCACTTCGCGCACGCGCTTGCCGCGAGCGTTCTCGTCGCCCAGCTTATGCGCAAGGAGTCCCTCTTCGATCTGGTCACCGATCGGGAGGCGTGGGTTGAGTGAGCCGAAGGGATCTTGGAAGACGATCTGCATGCGCTTGCGCAGCGCACGTCGCTCACCAGCGGAGAGGCTGCGAATCTCGCGCCCGTCATACGTCACATGGCCGGCGGTTGCTGGCTGCAGGCCGAGGGCCACGCGACCAAGCGTCGTCTTCCCCGAGCCCGACTCCCCGACAAGGCTCACCGTCTCGCCGCGTGCAACCGAGAGCGACACGCCGTCGACCGCACGAACATTCAGCTCCTTGCGGATGAGTGGGATCCCGCCTCGGACACGGAAGTAGCGCTTGACGTCGGTCAGCTCAAGGAGCGGCTTGCTCGCGGTGCGCCTCGTTGCAGCCACTAGCGTGCCCTCCGTGCTGCGCCCGAGACGACATCTTTTGCGCGAATACAGCGCACGAGGCGGCTCTTCCCAACTGGGGCGAGTGGTGGCGTTGCGGTGGTACAGGCGGCGATCGCGTAGCGGCATCGCGGGGCGAAGCGGCAGCCGGACGGGAAGTCGGCAGGCGACGGAACCATCCCCTTGATCGTCGCGAGCTTCCTCCCGCGCGCGGCGAAAGAGGGGATCGAGGTGATCAGGTCTCGCGTGTAGGGGCTCGCTGGCGTACGGAGCACATCGGCGGCGTTCCCCGTCTCCACGATCTGGCCGGCGTACATCACGGCGATCCGATCGGCCGTCTCGGCGACCACGCCGAGGTCGTGGGTGATGAGCAGCAGGGCGGCACCACGCTCCGTGGTGGTGCGACGCAAGACCTCGAGCACCTGTGCCTGGATCGTCACGTCGAGGGCGGTCGTGGGCTCATCGGCAATGATCATCGAGGGCTCACCAGCAAGTGCCATGGCGATCATCGCGCGCTGGCGCATGCCGCCGGAGAGCTCGTGCGGGAACTGCCGCACGCGCTGATCGGGCTGGGAGATCTCCACCTGCTCGAGGTAGCCGATCGCGAGCTTCTTCGCCTCGCGCCAGCTGAGCTTGCGGTGCGCAACGATCACCTCGGAGATCTGCTCGCCAATCGTCGTTACTGGGTTCAGTGCCGAGAGCGGCTCCTGGAAGATCACGCCGATCCCGCCGCCGCGGATGGGCCGCAGTGCATCTTCAGAGAGGCCAACGAGCTCCTTCCCCTTGAACTTCACCGAGCCCTCAATCACCGACTGGCGTCGACTGAGTAGTGAGATCAGTGCCAGCGCCGAGACGGTCTTCCCCGAGCCGGACTCTCCCACCACGGCGAGGCACTCGCCCGCAGCAAGGTCGAACGAGACGCCGTCAACCACGCGCAGCAGTCCTCGCGAGGTGCGGAACGAGATCGCGAGATCCCGAACCTGGAGGAGCGGGGTGCCGCGCTTGATCATGAGCGACGCCCCTCGGGCTCGAGGCTGTCACGCAGCGCGTCGCCGATCATGTTTACCGAGAGGGAGGTCATCACGATGAAGAGTCCGGGGAAGAAGAGCCACCACCAGTTCCCCTGAAGGAGGAAGTCCTCGGCATTGGTGAGCATGTTTCCCCAGGTTGGTGTTAGCGCCGACACACCAAATCCGAGGTAGCTGATGAACGCTTCGCCAATGATCGCCCCGCCAACGGCAAACGGGAAGCTCACCACAACCGGACCGATCGCGTTCGGGAGAACATGCCGCAGGGCAATGCGAATCGGCCGTACACCCAGTGCCCGTGCCGCCTCGATAAATTCCATTTCACGTAGCGCAAGTACCTGGCCGCGAACGAGGCGCGCAATCCCCATCCACCCGAACACGACGAAGACGATCACGATCGTCTGAAGTCCTGTTCCGCCGAGCGCACTCAAGATTCGCGCGCCAACGATGATGACGAAGAGGCTTGGGATGGCAAGAAACACGTCGGTCAGGCGCATGAGGAAGGAGTCGAGCCTCCCGCCAAAGTAGCCCGCAACGATCCCAATAAGGGTGCCGATCGCGATCGACCCGATTGCTGAGACGAAGCCGATGAGGAGCGAGGAACGGCCGCCGTTGACGACAAGGGTGTAGACGTCGAGCTGCAGCTGAGCGGTCTCACCAAAGATGTGCTCAAAGGATGGCCCGCGCCCAAGGAAGACATCCTCGCTCGGGTTCGGGATGTCGCTGTAGTTGAATGGGGCAAAGATCGGGCCGATGAGAATGAACGCAAAGATCACGCCAATGATGGCGAGCCCGAGTGGCCCTTGGCGCCCAGCAAAGAAGCGGCGCCGGGCCTGGCGCCATGGGCTCTCTGCTCGATGGACGGCACGTGCGTCCGGTTGCGCAGCTCGCTTCTTCATAGGCGCACGCGTGGATCAAGGATCGCGTAGAGCAGGTCGGAGATGAGATTGCCGATCACGACCATGAGTGAGGCAATCAAGAGGATCGCCATGAGCATGGGGTAGTCGAGGCCATTCGTGGCGAGCAGGGTGAGGCGGCCAACGCCTGGCCACGAGAAGATCGTCTCGGTGATCAGTGCCCCACCGAAAAGGAAGGGGAAGGCAAGCCCTAAGTTCGTCGCGAACGGTACGAGCGCTGTGCGTAGCGCGTGGCGGATGATCACGCGGCGGTAGGGGAGCCCCTTTGCGCGCGCGGTTCGAACGTGCTCCATGCTCATCGAGTCGATCACCGATGCGCGCACGTAGCGAGAGTCACCGGCAACGCTAATCAGCACGAGTGTCGATACGGGCAAGATCAGGTGTCGCGCCAGATCGATGAGCGCCGCGGCAGGGTCGAGGCCGAAATACTGCCAGTAGAGCTCGCTGCCAAATGCTGGGAACTGTCGTGCGTCGGTCATGCCACTCACCGGCGTCCACCCAAGCGTGACCGCGAAGATCCAGATGAGCATGAAGCCCAAGATGAAGGTGGGGAAGGTGGAGGTCACGTAGGTAAAGGTTGTCACCGTGTTGTCAAACTTCGAGCCGCTCTTCAGGCCGGTCCACACGCCGAGGATGACGGCGAGCGTGAGCCAGATCACGATCGAGAGGCCCGCAAGGATCAGTGTCGGGAGAGCTGCTTGCGCAATCGAGTCTCCAACCCCTTCACCATTCGCATAGGAGTAGCCGAGCTCGCCATGGAGGATCCCCGTGTTAATGCCGGAGAGTGGGGTGGGAAGGAAGACCGGGAGCCCCGTTGGGCCGATCAGCGCATCGAGCCCGTCTTTGTCACGGCGGCAGGCGCCAAGCCAGCGGCAGTACTGCACAGGGACAGGCTTATCGAGTCCGAGCGATTTGAGGTAGCCGGCCTTCTGCTCGGCGGTGTACTTGGGGTTCTCCGCAAACTTCTGCTCTGGGCCGCCTGGCGCAGCAAGGATGAGGGCATAGATAAGCACGCTTGACCCGACCATGATCATGATGCCGAGTGCAATGCGCCGAAGTGCAAACTTGATCAATGTGCCCCCCTCTCTGTTGCAGGGATCATAGCAATAGCCGCGCTGCTGTCGTCATTTTGCGGGTAAATGCAATCGCCGCGGGCCCCTTTCGGAGACCCGCGGCGATTGCGGTACGTACTGAGAGCGCGTCGACTAGTTCGACGTTACGTCGAGCTCGTACGCGTTCCAGATTGGGCCCCAGGCCTGGTGAGGGATGTACCCACTGACCCTGCTTGACACCAGGGTGATGTCGAGCCAGTAGTGGAGCGGGATTGTGACGACGTTTTCCGCCATCGTGTCCTGCACCTTGTACATCAACTTCTTCTGGGCTACCACATCCACACTCTCCTTGACCTTCTCCAAGAGCGTGTCAAGGGCTGGGATGTTCACGAACTGGTCGTTGCCGCCACCGTTCACTTCGGTCTGTGACGAGTGGTACGAATCGTACCCGCTCGGCTCAACCGAGGTGATGCCGAAGGCGTGCAACGCAACGTCGAACGAGCCCTGTGCAAGGTTGCACTTGGTGTTCGGCGGTGTGTCGGTCAGCGTTCCGAAGAGCGTGCCCGACGGTACCGCGTCAACGATGCCGACGATGCCGACCTTCTTGAGCTCGGCAACGAGTAGCAGCAAGGTCGCACCACGGGTCGGCTTCAGCGTTGTGCAGAAGTCGATGATCGCCTGTGTCTTCTTGCCATCCAGGACCTTGTCAAGGATGTCGTCGCCATCGGTATCGGCCCAGCCGCCATCAGCCAAGAGCTGCGCTGCGAGCGCGGCATCTGGCTTTGCTGGCGTCAAGTCCGAAAGATCCTTGTAGAAGAAGAACGCTGGCAACTCCATGTTTGTCGCGATTGCGCCAGCGCCGCCCTGAATCTTGCTGAGGTACTTTGCGCGGTCAACAGAGACTGCGATCGCCTGGCGAATCGCAAGATCCGATGCCGGGCAGCCACCACCACGTGCGTCACGTGTTGGGAGCAGGCCCTCACCGTCTGCCTCTGCAGGAGCACCGTCACTGCAGACGGTCGTCGAGAAGTTCGGGCGGAGGAACTCCACCGTGAACGCATTCAACGTACGTCGCTCTGCACCAAGATCAGACGTTGGGGCGTACTGCGAGCCGTCAAGGTCGGTGACCATGTCGAGCTCACCTGCGCGGAACTTCGCCGTACAGGTTGATGGTGCGCCACACACGATGTACTTGATGCGGGCAAGCTTTGCTGGCTCGCCAGTGCGCGGATCTGCCCAATACTTGTTTCGCACGAGCACCGTCTCGATGCCTGGTGTGCGGCTCTCGTAATGGAACGCGCCGCTCGTTGGCACATTCGGCAGATCCCGGGTGCGGTAGCCCGCGCCGAGGGTCATGTCGGTGGACGAGTCGGTGAGTGGGTTCGAACCTTCGGCAGCGGTGCCGAGGGTGAACTGGCTGTAGTAGTGCTCCGGCGCAAGCGCAGGACCATACTTCAGGTTCTGGTAGATCTTGCTGTAGTGGACGGTCATCGTCTCACCGTCGCGGCCATCCTTGCCGGTGCCTGTTGCGCAGTCAATCGCCGAGATGTCCTCGGTGCCGACCGTCGATACAGCGGAGTTCGCTGGATCCATGATCCACTCGCGTGCGTACTGATAGTCCGCACAGGTGAGATCAACGCCGTCCGACCACTTCCATGGGCGGAGGTACCAGGTGACGGTTGCTGCGTCGCCTGCGTCAGCATTGTCGCCAAGGCGAATGCCTTCGTTCTTGACGCTTGGTGCGACATAGGCCATCCACGGCTCAAGGAGGAGCTTCTCGTTCAAGCGGAGCAACCCGTCATGGGATGCGCCGACGATGTTGCTCGACATCACCGTGCTGTAGTAGAACGGGTTCAGGCTGTCTGCGTCCTGATAGTCGCCGATGAGCAGCGTGCCGCCCTCAACGATCTCTGGAGTTGGAGTTGGACTTGCGCTCTCTTCGGCTGTCGACGCACATGCTGCAACGAGCAGTGACCCGATCAGCGCAAACGTCGCAAGAAGCGTCGTTTTTCGCATGATTCTCCTCCTTAGCGACCCCCCACCTGAGGGACCGACAGATTGAAGCGCAAGTTGCGCTTGCGGGGATCTTATCCGATCCCGAGCACGAGGAGGACAACCTGGCGCAGATTTCGTGCGTGGCCCAGGGGCTATGGCTGGAGGCGGCGGATCTCCCAGCCGGGGCCACCCGCGGCGGCGGGGGCGGCGGTGCGGGTGTACTCAAAGCGGTCATGGAGGCGGTTCCCGCGCCCCTGCCAGAACTCCCAGCGGCTGGGGGTGAGGCGATACCCGCCCCAATGGGGCGGGAGGGGGATCGGCGTCCCCGGAGGGTAGGTGGCAGCGACGACGGCGACCGCCGCCTCGAGTGCCGCACGATCTACAAGGGGCGCACCCTGGTTGCTTGCCCAGGCGCCGAGCTGGCTCTCGCGCGGGCGGCTTGCGAAGTAGGCGGCCGAGGCTGCTGGGTCGAGCGGGTGCATCGGGCCAGACAGGCGAACCTGTCGTTCGAGCTGGGGCCACCAGAGGGTGGCGGCCGCCTCCGGCCGTGCAGCGAGATCGTGTCCCTTCCGGCTCTCGTGGTTCGTATAGATATCGATCCCGGCCGGGCTGATCCCGCGAATGAGCACCATGCGGACGCTCGGCGTACCCGTTGCGTCGGCCGTCGCCAGCGCCGTGGCGAGTGGTTCGGCGACCCCGGCGGCAATGGCGGCGTTGACCCACGCCTCGAACTGGGCGACAGGGTCGGCGAGAAGGTCGGCGCGTTCGAGCGGCCGGTCGCCGTAGTTGGAGCGACCGCCGAGCGGGGCTCCCGGCTCTGGCGTGGCGCTCATCGCCTTAGGCGAGGGCGGCCGGCGACTCGAGTCGTGCCTTCAGGTCGCCGAGGAAGGCGGCGACAAGGGCACCATCGACGGCGCGATGGTCGGCAGAGAGGGTGGCGGTGAGCATCTGTCGCGCTACGATCGCGCCATCGCGTACGACGGCGCGGCTCTCGCTCTTGCCTGTTGCAAGGATTGCGACCTGCGGTGGCGTGACGATCGCAGTGAACTGCGTCACCGGGAATGCGCCGAGGTTCGAGAGGGTGAACGTTGCGTCGGAGAATTCGGCCGGCTTCAACTTTCCTGCCTTGGTGCGGGCGACGAGGTCGCGCAGCTCGCTCGAGATCGTTGCGAGGTCCTTGGTGCCGCAGTCGAGCAGAGCCGGTGCGATGAGTCCGTCGGGGATGGCGACGGCAATGCCGATGTTGATCGCATCAACCTGTTCAAGTGTTTCGCCGTTCCAGACGGCGTTGAGTGCGGGATACGCGGCAAGCGATTGCGCGATGGCACGGACGAGCCATGCGGTGAGCGTGACGTGCGCCTCTGCTGGCTGTTGCGCATTCAGCGCATCGTTGGCGGCAGTGACCGCCTCCATCTCAATCTCGGTTGAGACGTAGAAGTGCGGCGCCTTGGATTTCGACTCGACCATGCGGCGGCTGATCGCCGTGCGCATCGAGGTGAAGGTGACGGGAGTGCGGCCTGGTCGGCTCATGCGCTCTCTCGTGCTGTCAACGAGGGGTTACTTGCCGTCTTCGACGTAGGCGATCACGGTGCCCACGGCAACCTCGCTCCCGGCGGGGTGGACGATCTCTGCCAGGGTGCCGGCAGCAGGTGATTCAAATTCGACGGTCGCCTTCTCGGTCTCCAGCTCGCCGATCGGCTGACCAGCCGTTACGGCGTCACCGACCTTGGCGGTCCAGTTGCCGATCTTGCCAACCTCGGTGTCGTAGCCCAGGCGGGGCATCTCTACGGGAACGCGCATCGTCACTCCTCCTTGGGCCCCGCGGCCCGCTCGCCGGTCGAGTCTCGACCGCTGGTCGCAGTGCGACCCTCTCGGCTAGTGTAGCGCCGCCCTACCGTTGGGACTCGAGCGCAGGCTCGGTGGCGAGCTCGTCGCCATGGTGGATCCGGGTCGCCGTGCCCCACCCCTCGCCCACGTCGGCGGTTGCTGCGGCGACGAGGCGGAAGGCGCCAGTAATAAGGAAGATCCCCACATAGGTCGGGTAGGTGACCGGGAGGAGCGCCAGCACCGCAACCCCAGCCCCCTGCCCAACGGCGAGCGCACCAGCATTGATGGAGCCGAAGGTCGACTGTGCCTGCACCGCCTCGTCTGGCAGCGCGAGTCGGAGGAGGCGCTCTTGTGCCGAGAGCATGCGCGCCGCGAAGCTGAGGGTGACGAACACTACGACGATGAGTAGGACGAGTGGCGCGTACGGGTTCCACGGCCCGGCGAAGACCGATGAGGCCATGCTGAGACCGCTCGCGATGAGCGAGGCGCGATAGAGGCGGCTCGCAGACCCGTGTTCGAGCCAGTTGCCAATGAGGATTGCGCCGATCAGTGCCGCCGCACTGCCGATCGCAGACAGGAGAATTGCGTAGGCGGCAGATTGGTGCAAGACGACGATCGCGTAGACCGAAAGATACGGTGCGAATCCAGCGCCGACTGCCGAGATGGTGTTCGTGCGAATAAATCTGCGCACCGGTTCTGAAAGTTTGGTGGCGGCATGTCGACGTGCTGGTCGTACCGCACCTGGGCTCGGGAGGCCGCGTAGTGCAACGATGAAGGCGAGACTCGCAATCAGCGCTCCAACGAATGCGGGTGCGTAGATGAGCACGCCAAGATCTGCCTCACCAGCGCGCACCATGAGTGCGACGGGGACGAGCAGGATCGAGCCGAGTCCGAACTGAATGGCAAGGGCACGCGGCGCAACGAAGCGGCGCTCGCGCTCGGGGAGGATGCGGCCGAACCAGGTCTGCACATTCGCGCCGGCAATCGCCTGTGCGGTTGCGCCGATACCGAAGCCGATCGCGATCAAGAAGACGCCCGCCATGGGCGGCAGCGCCTCCGTTGCAATGGCGATTACCACGCCGAGGTAGAGGAGTGGGCGGAGGAGTCCGAGCGAGGCGATCTGGAGGGTGAGGCGGCGCAGGTTGCCGCCGCTCCTGCGCAAGGCGGTCGGTGTGAGTGCCTGGAGCATCCCGCCGAGGAAGGGGAGGAGGCCGATCAGCGTCGCGAGCGCGGGGGAGGCGCCGAGCGTGGTGACGAGGGGGATCGAGAGGCTATCGCCGCCGAGCGAGACCGCCACCGCGTCGGAGATGGCAAGGGTACGGAATGCGGCGTAGCGGCCAGTAAGGAAGCGCCGCCAGTCGGCGGCCGCTCGGCTCACCGCGCCGGAGCGGCGGCGCTGCTCGCGCGAACCTGCTCTTCGATGTGGTCGATCTCGACCACGATCGCGGCGCGGAGCGCGTCGAGCTCGTCGCGCGCCTTCTCGGTCGTCGAGTCGATCGCGGTCAGGGTGCGCTTGATCTCCTTCACCGACTCGAGGCGGCTGCGCAGGGCGTTGATCGCATCGTTGACGGCGGAGAGATCGGCACCGCTCCCCTCGGACTTTGCCCGGATCAGGGCGGAGATCCGTGCCAGGCGATAGGCGGCCTCGAGGATGGCGAGATCTGGTGCCTCTGGGTCGACGGCACAGAAGACACCGTTACGGGTGATCTGGAAGGGGGCGATCCCTGCCGGCGCCGCCGCCTCGCTGAAGACCATCATGGCGATCTCCGCCTTGCGATTCTCGCGCGCCTCGGCCAGCTCCTTCTCAATTGCTGGAGCGGTCATTGCCTTGTCTTTCACTTCGACAACGATGCGGAGCACCGTGGCGCTCGCATCCTTCGCGTTGATGGTGATCACGGCGTCGCCCTTCTTCGATTCGGGGACCGCACCTGTAACGCCACCGGTGCCCTCGATGTCGTCATTCGTTGCACGCAGCAGGTCGGTCAACTCGGCAACGACGCGCGACTCAAAGTCGGCGCCTTTCGCTGTGCCCTTCTTACGCTCGCCCTTCGCCGCCTTTTGCGAGGCGTCAAGCTCGACGATCTTGAACATCACCTCGTCGAACCGCTTCGTGATCTCGCTGCGGAAGGCGCTCAACGGTGACGCGTCGCGCGTTGGGTCGAGCAACATCGCGAGCTTGCTCGCGTCGCCATCAAAGTATTTGTCGAGGATCGTGTTGAGTCGACCGAGCGCAGAGTCGCGGCGATTCTCATCGAAGAGATCTTTCGTGAAGCGCGCGATCTCGCCCTTATCGCCGATGAAGCGCTCGAGCATGACCGGCACCTGTCCGCCATCGGTAGCGAATGTCTTGCGCAGGATCGCCTCTACCTCTTCGGCGGCCTTCTTGTTGGTTTCGGCCGTTGCGTTCAAGAAGGCGTCGAAGGCGCGGCGCACATGATCAACGTCGATCGATCCGCCTGCACCCTGTAGCGCGAGGAGGCCGACGCGGAGGGCGCGCTCTACCGTCTCGCCGCGCTCATCGGCCGGCCGTCCCTCGAGATAGCCGGCAAGGGCGCGGTCGACGAGTTCGAGGGAGGCGACACGGATGCGGTCGCCGACGATCTCAACCTGGGTCGGCTTGCTTGCGCTGCTGAGGGCAACGAGCTCGGCGCCGCGCTCGGGGGCGTTCTGGGCGCTCATCGGAGGGCAACCAGGCCGCACGCGTCGCAGAGAGCGACGATGGCGCGCTTCTCACGTGCGTACCCTGCGGTGTGGAGGATGCCAGGGCACTTCGGCGTCCGGCAGCGCCAGGCCCACGCCTCGTCGCCAGCATCTCCGTTATAAGGGAGCGCAGCGGCGTCGAGCTTCTCGCTCAGCCCCTCGTGCGCCGCAAGGGTCGCGGCGATGGCGGCGGCGCGCTCGCGCTCCGACTCCTTGGTATAGGGATAACTCTGGGCGACATTCGATGCCATGGGGGGAGTATACGACCCCCTCGGCTCGCCGAGCCCCTATCCTCAGCAGATGACTGCTTCGATGCGTGCCCTCCTCCTCGGCACCCTCACCCTGCGCACTGCGACCGGAACGACCGGCGCCCTCCTCATCGTCTGGAATAAGCACCTGAACACGACGGGTGCGGTGAGCATCACCCCCGTCGACCTTGCGACGATCACACTCGCCTTCTATGTCACGGAACTGATCGGCTCGCCCATCTTTGGGATCATCGCCGACCGTGTGGGGCGAAAACCGGTGATGCTCCTCGGCCCCCTCTTCGGACTCGCGGCGGTGCTGCTCACCCCCTTTGCGGCGACGATTCCGCTGCTGATCGGCACGCGACTCCTTGAGGGCTCATCAACCGCGGCGAGCGTGCCATCGATCCTCTCCTATGTTGCGGCGAACACGAGCCATGACGAGAAGTTGCGCGGGCGCGTGGTCACACTCTTTGAGGTGGCGACGCTCGGCGGACTCCTTGTTGCAGGGACGGCGCTTGCGGGGCCACTCTGGGAGATCTTCGGGACGACTGCCTTCGCAATCAATGGTGGGATCTATCTTCTCTCGCTCGCCTTCTTCGCCTACGGCGTGAAAGACGAACATGCGGCGCCGCCACCGCATGATGAAGGGCGACTGAGGAAGTACGCAAAACTCTTCAGCCAGCGCGGCATCCTGCTCTTCGTTCCAACCTGGGTCTCCATCAACGCGATCATCGGCGTCTGGGTGCCGCAAGGGCTCAACCTGCTGCTCGGCGATGCCGGTGTTGACGTGACGGGGCAGTTCCTCCTGAGCGGCTTCCCCTTCGTGGTGATCACCACCGCCTTCGCCTTTGTGGCGCTGATCGGCGGCGTCGGCCTCTTCTTCTGGGGGAATCGCTTTGCGAACTACCGACGCACCACGATCCTCCTCTTTGGCCTCGTCGCCTTCGTCGTGGCGATGGCGGCCATCTTCATCATGAACCGCCTCACGGGCACAGACCTCGTACTCATCGCCGCGCTCTTTGTTGCGATCTGCGCCTCGATGTTCTTCATCGCAGGCGCCACACCGGCGGCGCTCGGCTTCCTCGCCGATGTCTCCGAGCGCTATCACACCGATCGCAGCGCAGTGATGGGGCTCTACTCGATCTTCCTCGGCCTCGGTCAGGTGATCGGGGTGAAGGTGGCGGGAGACCTCGCCACCTCCTATGGCGTGGATGGGCTCGTCTACGCCACGCTCGGCTTCCTCGTCGTCGCGGGGAGCTTCCTCCTCATTTTGCGCCGTGTTGAGCACGAGATCCTCCCCACGACCCTGCAGCGGCAACGCGCCACGCACGGCTGATCACCGCCGATAGACTCTAAGGACGCGACGAGGTATTCGCGCATAGCGGGAGGGTTCATGGCAAAGGCTGGAACGAAGGTTGCGATCATCTCGGATAGCGCCTCTGACATCTCGCCAGAGTTGGGCAAAGAGCTCGGCGTCGTGATCGTGCCGATCATCGTCTCGTTCGAGCAGGAGAGCTTCAAGGTGGGCGAGGAGATCTCGATGGACGAGTTCTGGCGCCGGCTCACTGCACCTGGCGCACCATTCCCGAAGACCGCAGCGCCATCATCGGCCGCGTTTACCGCCGCCTACGACCGTGCCTTCTCTGAGGGCGCGGCGGAGGTTATCTCCATTCACGTCGCGTCAAAACTTTCGGCAACCTACCGCAGTGCCGAGATGGCAGCATCGTCGCACCCGCAGGCGAAGAACATCCATCTCGTCGATACTGCGACCGCCTCTGCCGCCGAGGGCCTGCTCGTCAAGCGCGCGCAGCGCGGCGCAGCGGCGGGGAAGAGCGCAGCAGAGATCCTTGCCGACCTTCAGTCGGCTATCCCGCGCACGCACGTGATCTTCTTCCTCGACACACTCGACTACCTGAAGGCTGGCGGACGCATTAGTCCCGCTCGCGCAGCAATCGGTGGGCTCCTCTCCGTCAAGCCGATCATCGACATCGTCGATGGCGAGGTGGTCACGCTCGACCGCCCGCGTACGGCATCGAAGGCGAAGGAGCGATTCATGGAGCTCGTTGGCGCGTCGCCGATTGAGGAGTTGACGATGCTGCACTCCGAAGCACCAGACATCGAAGCCTTCCGCACCGAGCTCTGCACGCGCTTCCCAGCGATCGCGGCGTTGAAGCCGGGGATCGTCCGCGCCGGCGCGGCGATTGGGCCACACACGGGGCCGAAGGGGCTCGGCGTCGCTCTTATTCGTTCGTAGCGCGACCCGCTTCGGAGGGTAATCCCGCCACGCACGCCCTCCGCACGCGCCTTGGCGATGCATCGCGCTGCGCGGCGCGTTTAGGACAGGAGGGGTAGCATCGGGGAGACCGCCATAGGCGGCCGCCGTGGCAACGGGCCTCGGCGGCAGTAGAGAAGAGGTTCCCATGTCGTCGGCCCCACAGAAGAGCGCTTGGGCAGTTGCCCAGCAGCAGTTTGATCTCGCGGCAAGCCGCCTCGGCCTCGACGCTGGCATCGCCGCCGTCTTGCGCGAGCCACGCCGCCAGCTCACGGTCCACTTCCCGGTTCGCATGGATGACGGGTCAACCCGCGTCTTTGAGGGGCACCGCGTGCAGCACAACCTCGGACGTGGCCCCGCAAAGGGAGGGATCCGCTTCCACCAAGACGTGAATATCGAAGAGGTCAAGGCGCTCTCCATGTGGATGTCCTGGAAGTGCGCCGTGATGGATCTTCCGTACGGTGGTGGCAAGGGCGGCGTCACCGTCGACCCGAAGAAGCTTTCACTCGGTGAACTCGAGCGCCTCACGCGCCGCTTCACCACGGAGATCGCGGTGATCATCGGGCCGGAGTCCGATATCCCTGCGCCGGACGTGAACACCAACAGCCAGACGATGGCCTGGATGATGGACACCTATTCGATGCATGTCGGCTACACCGTTCCGGGTGTGGTGACAGGGAAGCCAATCGCGCTCGGCGGCTCGTTGGGCCGCAACGAGGCGACGGCACGCGGTGCGGTCTTCTGCATTCGCGAGGCAGCAGCAAAGATCAACTTGAACCTGAAGGGCGCAACCGTCGTCGTTCAGGGGTACGGGAACGCCGGATCGATCGCCGCACGCCTCATCAGTGAGATGGGCGCGAAGGTGATCGCCGTCTCCGACAGCAGCGGCGGGATCCAGAATCCAGCCGGCCTCGACCTTGCAGCCGTTGACGCGCACAAGAAGAAGACGGGGAGCGTTGTTGCTTTTGCTGGCTCGACGCCAGTAAGCAACCAGGCGATCCTTGAGATCCCGTGCGATGTGCTGATTCCAGCGGCGCTGGAGAATCAGATCACTGCTGACAATGCAGGGAAGATCAAGACGAAGATCGTTGCCGAAGCGGCAAACGGACCAACGACACCAGAGGCCGACGAGATCCTCTTCAAGAGCGGTGCGATGGTCATTCCGGACATCCTCTGCAACGCAGGGGGTGTGACGGTGAGCTACTTCGAGTGGGTCCAGGACCTGAATCGCGACTTCTGGGAAGAGGATGAGGTGAACGCCCGTCTTGAGAAGAAGATGGTCCGCGCCTTCCATGAGGTCTACGAGATGGCCCAGAAGGAGAAGAGCCACCTCCGCCTCGGCGCGTATCTCCTCTCCGTCCAGCGTGTTGCCGATGCCATGAAGGTCCGAGGGATCTACCCATAAGTTCGCGTTGCTGAGCGCGCCGCTGATGGGGGATAACCCCGTCGCGGCGCCCTCGCGCTAGGATGCGCCCATGGCCATGCTTGATCACGAAGAACGCTTCCTCTTCCGCGAGGAGATCCTCGCGCTTGCTGGCGCGCTCAACGATCCGGCCATCCTCGATAACGTCGAGGACCTCCTCGTCGATCTCATCACCTCGAGCCACTTCAATGCCGAGGTGGTCACCCTCGAACGGTCGCTCCAGGCAATGCTCGGCCAGCGGGCTGGGACGGCGCTCGTCTCAGCGCTCACTGCCGCACCCGAGGCGTTCACCGAGGTTGAGTCTCTCCGCCTGCAGCCAGAGGTGCTCGAGCGTCTTGCAGGCTGGCGCGCGCGCTTCGGCCTTGCGATCGATAACGCGCTGAGCTTCCTTTCGAACCCCGACGGAATCCAGGGGCACCACTTCACGACGCAGGTTGCGCATGGCGATAACGATCGAACCCTGCAGGGCCGACTCACCTTCGTGCGCTATAGCAACGAGTCGGAGTTCTTCATTGCCGATGCGGCCGTCTTCCTCGATGTGATCGGCGATGTGCTCGACAAGCTTGGCACGCACATCACTCGTGAAGATGTCGATCCCGAAGTGATCGGACGCCTGAAGGAGGCGGTCGGCCTGATCGAGCGTCGCACCGCCCCGCGCGGCGAGGAGTAGCGCAGATGGCGGCCGCTGGGCCGAGCGGCGCGGCAACGCGGCAACTCTTCCTCGCTGCAACTGGACAGAACCGCGGTAAGACCACCACCTCACTCGGCCTCTTCGCAGCATTCCGCGCGCGCGGACTCGAGACGGCGTTCATGAAGCCTGTTGGCCAGCGCTGGATCACGCTCGATGGCGAGCCTGCCGACGAAGAT